>JAAHTG010000218.1_pt1 | contig 55692 bp, 80 predicted proteins | sample 6116081 | NCBI WGS metagenome assembly JAAHTG01 (sample SAMN13939989, study PRJNA603662) | sponge metagenome | isolation source: marine sponge | host: Mycale hentscheli | place: New Zealand | collected 2005 | reverse complement strand
TTTTTTATTTTACAAAGATACTAATATTTTCCTTGTTTATTTTTAGGAGAAGACTTTGTGCTTCCACCTTTGCCTGCCCATAATTTTTTGCATGCCCAGTATCTAGCAGTTAGTTTTGATTTTGCTGTACCACACTTATGTCTAGCTCTAAAACTTTTTCTTGCTGCTGCTGAATAATTGTGTCCATAACCTTTGGCTCCAAAGTGAATTAGTTTTTCTCTGCCACCCTCACAAGCTTTGACCATTTTCTTTTTACCTGGTCTTGTTGAGGGTCTTACTTTGTTGCATTTCATTTTTGATTTGTTTGCCATAATTTATTTTGTAACTCTGCAAATGTGTTTATCCAATCTTTTTTTTCACGATTACGATTGTATTGATCAACGTACCATTGATTAGGATGATTTATCATGAGGTATACTTTTTAGTTACTCTACCTGCTCGAGTATTAGCAACCACTGTCTTACCTCTTCTACCGGCTCTCTTCTTTTTTTTAGCTGTCTTAGCTCTTTGCGCTTTTGACATAGACCTAGCTTTAGCTATTGGTAAACACCTGTCAGGATTTTTTTTATTTTTACTAGTACCGCACGCGCCAAGAATAGAGCCATCAGTTCCAATTCTAACCCATTTTTGTTTAACCCATTTTTTTAATTCCCCCATTATGCGCTTGTATTTCCCATGGCAGCGTTCTGTCATAGGTGTTAATTTTACTACTTGGTATACGCTGTATTGGTGAGGTTATGCTTTCTCTGTAATGATAATTATTATGATCGAAATGCAATAATCCTAATCTAATTTGATCTAGGTGTACCTGCTCATGCTTTACAGCTTTACGTTTATTTGCCGGCGTCGCATCTTTGTTTATTTCAATAACGCCATTAGGATTTATTTGTCCTAAAACATTTTTAGACAATTTTTTTTCCACGACAATCCTATCTCCGTTGGAGTATTGTTTGTTGTGTCCGAAAACCTCATAAATGTTTTTTAAGTTAAAAGCCATTAATTTTTCTTTCTCATTGCCATTTTAGGTTTTTTACCTTTCATAATTCGCTTTTGAACTTTTTCAGGCAACTTTTCAAAACCTTCATTTAATTTTGGATATTCCATAGATAATTTAGGCATTTTTTTACCCATTGCCATTTTAACTTTTTGCACAGCATTAAGCATTGTTTTTTTTATTTTCATGATTTTTTTATTTATTAATATTTATTTTCTTTTTGATTTTTTTGCATAGTTTGGATCTTTACAATATTTACTTGCAGCCATGTTTGCGTAAGCTGATGGATACGTATCGAAAGTTCTTTTTGCCCAAGCTATTCCAGATGGGCATATTTTATTTCCTTTTGTTCTTCCTTTTTTTGCCATTATTGTTTATGTTTGTTATTCCCCATTACCTTTTCAACCCCTCTGGAACCAAAATATGCTCCAACAATTAGCGAAAGGACTCCTGCTACGCTATCTAATTCATATCCTGCATACCATCCTATTATATATGCTACTGAAAAAAATACAAGTGTTATTGGCCTTACGTTTTTAGAAAGCCAACTTGTACTTGCCATGTCAGCAGTCCATCTTTTAGACACTTCTTGCATTTCAATTATATCTATTTCTAAAAGTTTCAATGCCTCTTCTTTATCTTCAGCAGGCATAACTTCATCTTTTTCAATTAAATTTTTTACTACACCAAGTACACCTTGATTAGGCAAAACATCCCCTATACTCCCCAGTAATGCTGGAGCTGAGTTGGTTAGAAATTGTCCAACCTTTGTATCTTTGAAAGATTTTTTTTTACTCATATAGTTTTATATTTTGTTTTTCCATCTTCTTTATATGCTCGTAAACATCTATTTCTGTTTTGATCTTTATCCACATATGATACATGTATCCAATTTGGATTCATATCTGTTCCAAACTCCCAAATTAATTGGTCGAAATCTAAGTTTTCTCTTATATACATAAACATTTCTGCGTTGCTTTTATTCCCATACACATCGTCTAAGTCAATTGCCTCACCTTTACAGTGCTGGCTAGAACTTACTCCGCCAATAGCCTCATTCAAAGATGAAGACCTAAAAAATGAATTAACTTTAATAGCACCATTTGCCCATTTCCTTAAAGGTTCAAATACCATTTCAGCTACAGTTATCATTGCTGCTATTTGAGTAGGATTAGGTGTGTTGTCAATACCTTTTCTTTTGGCTGTATTTGAATGTATTGCCTCTGCGTACGTTATGTGGTCGCTTATTGCTTTCATAAATTTAATTTATTACAGTCTAATGTTAAACCCAATAGACGATTGATATATTTCAGAATCCCAAAACTTGGTATATTCTGTTTCAATAAAGATACCTAAACTTTTTGATAATTTCCAGCCTAAAGAAATTCCTGCTTGATAGTCTTTCCACTGCTCAAGATCAGCGTCTTCAATTAATCCTCCTAAGCCCCAGTTGTTTCTATTTAAATAGCTAAAATCTAAATCTCCTTTAACGTACTTGTGATAAGGCAGCAAGTATGATCCAAATGCATGAAGCCAAAAATTTCTTTTATAATGGTATACATCAAAGCTTATAATTGGACTTACTACTCCAAAGGCATCAAGATCATTCCATATTTCTTGATTATACCTATTCATTAAATCAGCAAAAACTGTATTTCTAAATTCTAAATCTGTATTAGCAATCACTTCTCCTTCCGGATTAATCCAGTACCAGTCGGATATTTGATTTCCACTTTCGTCTTCCTGAGTGTAATATACATCATCATACCCATAATCAAAACCTAAAGAGTACCAAGGGTTTACTGGCCAGCCGTTTTCGTCAGTTTCATTTAACCATATTTCTACTGGGTTGTATCCATAGGGGCGAGTGTGAGTCCTGTAGATGGCTCCGGCTGAAATGCTAAACTTTTTTCCGATTGGAAGTTTAGCTTTAATTTCTGCTGCTTTATAATTAAAATCAACCCTACCTTGTTTTCTGCTTTCTAATTTTACAACATGATGTTTGCCGCTGTGTTTTAAAAAATATCTATGATTAGTAAACACTTCATCTCTTGATCTTTCTTTTTCATAATGAAAAGTATATTCCAACCCGTTTACAGGAGAGTTGGTTGCGGATAATCCAATGTTATTTTCTGTGCCATCGTAATAATGTTTACTTTTAATTTCATAATCAAATCGTGCAAGTTTGCGTATACCAATGCCGTAGCGGTAATCGAAATTATAATAATCAGTACCATCCACAACTATAGGTGGAGCATACAAATTACCATCAGGATTTGTTCTTACAAAATAATCTTTTACATTTTCTTTTGGATTATCTATATCGCCAGCGACATACAAAGTACTATATTTAAATAACTTTTTAAATATATTATCTTTTTTGTTTTGAGAATTTAAGTTCCAGCACAATCCTAGAACTAATATAATAGTTGTAATTTGTTTCATATTATCTTTAAAATTTACTTTCGATTATTTCATCAATTTTATCTTCAATTTGATTGATTGTGTCCTCGGGTAATTTTAATGATATCCCTGATTCTACTCTGTGATACTCATCTCCATTATATAATAATATAATAGTAGGTATGTATTTAAGTTTATGTTTTTTGAATTTATCTGGGTTCTCAGACATGTAAATAGTTTTAGTCTGATATTTGAATTTTTTTAGTGAAACTTCGTTGTCTTTTACAAACGAAGCGCTAAATTGTATTATTTCTATATCAGTTTGGCCAAAGCTAAAACATGTTATAAAAAAAATAATTATTGCAGATCTCATCTACCTTTGCTTATTTGATAAAGTCTTTCGTCAATTTTAGCTAGCTGATCTTTTATTTCGCTTATATCATCTCCCAACACATCTTGCTTTTCTTCTAATCTTTTTACTGTTGATCTTACTAGTTCATCTTTGTACTGAAACTCTATTGGGTTTACAGAATTTTCTTTTAATGCAACAACGTCTTCAGTATTTTTAGATACTGCAGCTGAAAGCGTTATATAAGTTGTCGCTAGAGAAATAGAAAACCCTACAATAATTGCTATTGTTTTAATATCTAATTTAACTTCTGTTGCTTCACTTATTTTATGCGCCATTGAATAATTTGTTTATTTCTTTTACATTATTGTTTAACTTAATGATAATGGTTGTGCTGTAGCGTGGCAAGTTCTATTATTAGCATTACTAACCCTAAAGGAAGTTCCAACAAAAACAGGAGATATAAAACCAGCATTTGTTAAAGTTGTTAAAACAGTACCACTTGAACCATCCCAAGACGCAATACAAACAAGATTTTCCGCAACACTTACACCACTTCTACAAACTGTTATTATATAAATCCCTGCTGTTTCTCCTGTAAAATCTAATACAGTTGTCGATACATTTGCATTTACACTTACTAAATCATCTCTTAATTGACCTGAATAAAAATTACCACCTTCTTTTAGATTTAAATCCCCATCTGATGTTATACGTATTCTTTCGCCAATTACCCCACCACTTTCTGTATAAAAAGCAAGGTTAGAAGCATCAAGATTATTAGTAATATTACTGTTAGCGATATAAGAACGTCCTCGTCCTGCAACACCTATAGCTATAGCTAAACCATCTCCTGCTGCTACATTACTTGTTGGATAAGTAAGACTTAAACCAACTGCAGAGCCATTGTCAAGATTTGTTGTATTTAACACACCAACATCTGTTGTTTGCGCTATATTTACATCTCCTGCAAAATATGAAGCACCTGTTCCGCTTCCATTAAAAGTTCCTGCGTTTACTGTTTGACTAATAGTAATATTCGCCGGCATTGCTATTGTTAATGATTGACCACTAGATACAGTTGTTATTTGGTTTACTGTTCCTAAAATATCTAATCTTTGCGTATTTAAATTAACATCTCCTATTGTACCATTGTCTCCTTTAAAATCTAGACTACCTGCAGCATCTACATACGATTTTGTAGCAGCGTCTTGTGCTAATGTAGGATCTGTTAATCCCGAAAGTCTACCTGTTATTGTAACTCCTGTGGTTGTTGTTTCAATCTTTTTTGCATTGTCGTAATATAATTCAACAGAGTCATTAGGTATTAATTTAATTGCATTTTCTCCTGTTATAGATTGAATATATAAATTTGAACCTTCACTACTTATCTGTAACTCACTTGTTGATTCTATAATTTTTGAAATACTACCATCGTGGTAAATCTGTAAGTCTGAAGAAGCACCAAATCTTGCTTTACTATTATCAGCAAAATTAGCATTACCACCTGTTACTTCTATACCATTTGTAACTGATGCTTGACCTGTTACTGATATACCTGTGCTTAAAGCTGTTAATACTGTTGTACCATTATTTTTTAACTCTATTTGATTATTAATACAATCAAGAAATCCTGTACCATCATTTTTTTGTAGTTGTATTCGGCTTCCTCTAATACTTAATCCTCCTGTTCCTTGGTCTATAATAAATGAATCATTACCATCGTGAAATATCTCTAAGCCATCTCCTAAACTTCCATAAATAGATTTTACATTGTCATTGTGAAATGTCTGACCTATCATAGTTCCACCCATTAAAGGAAGGAAAAGTCCTGAACCTCCACTACTTACAAAGTCTGTTGGTGTTATTTGAACATTATCTGCCCCATTATAACCTACAATGTGAGATACATCACTAGTGTTAGTTTTTACTACAAATTGGGAAAATTTTATTGCCATTTTATTCTGTTATTAGTTATTCTGTTATTAAATCATCACTAGTTGCTTCGTCAACCATTTGAATAGATTGTTCCGTTATAATCTCATCACTACCTGGAGGAGGAAATCCTGGTTGTATGTTTCTGCTTATAATATTAGCTATACAAATTATTAAAGGCATTTTACCAGAGTGCTAATATGTTCGACGCAGTTGTGCCTGTTACAAACACTTTCTTGACTTGTACAGGAATAAAAGCTCCTGTGTTGATACCTACAAAAGTAACTTCGTCTCCTCCTACAGTTTCTACTCTTATATTACCTGCTGTTCCTACGTATAACACGCACCCGAAACTTTTTCCCGTTGCTGATGATACTGAAGGAATATTAACTGTATCACTAGGTGTTACTGCTGCTGCTCTATACGCTTGTAATTTTTGATATGCCATTTTATTTATTTATTTGTTTATAAGGATGAAGTCTGTTTAAACTGTCGCGTCTTTCTTGACAACCGCACGGTTTGCCTGTAACTTTTTCATAAGCCTTAGCTACCTTGTCAGCTCCAATTAATTTTGCCGCTTTATGAACAGTATCTCCTAATCCTCTTGATCTCATTTATTTTTTACACTTACAAAGTTTATTTGGACAATTATGTACCTGTACAGTAAGTTTTACTAGCAAATTGTTCCATATACATAATAATTTATTCCAGATGTGTTGAATCCACAATCCAAATTTAATAAATAGTTTTCCCATTATTATTTCTTTTTTCTAAGTTTTTTTAATGTCATAGCAAAATTATATGCTTTTGACCCTTTTGGGCATGATTTACTGCCCAGTTTATTTCCAGAACACTTTCCGAGTGTTCCTTTTTTCTTTGCATTAACAAAAGCTTTCTGAATAAAACCTCCTGCCATTACTTCTTAATTAAAGAAGATAGGTGTCCTTTTACGTTGTGTACGTGTGCAGGTATTTTATGTCTGTATGACATTTCTTTGTCTGCACCGTATGCGTGACCATACATTTTTTTAGACATACCTTTACTTTCGTCTCTTCTGTCTTTCATAGACTGAGATTTTTTTCCATCTCTTGACCCTATTGACTCGTCAAGTCTATCATTATAACCTTGTTTCATTTTTTAAATTTTAAAATTATTAATATCTTTACAAAGATAACAATTATTTTATGGATGATTTTCTACAAACTTATGATGACGGAATGAGTGTTGGTTACAGCTTAATCACTGGAGAAAATACATTTGAAGAAATTGCTTTATACCTTGATGAAGCAATATTACCTTTTGATCCTACTAATCCATATATCGATATTGAAGACATAAATCATATGATAAATTATTTCGAAGAAAAAGAACAATATGAAAAATGCACAGTATTAAAAAATTTTAAATCTACTATAAATCTTGATAACTATTAAATCTACTATAAGAAACAATTACGACAGAAAAGAACCTACTAATGACTATTTAAAATACTGGAGAGTTATTAGATACTGGGTAAAAGCAAAGTACGGTATTACAACTCCAGATCTAGAAATGTTGTTGTTTTTATACAGTGAACAATTATTTAAAAAAACAGATTTCAAAGAATATGAAGAACTTATGTCTTGGGACATAAATAGATTTGATAGAATGCTTAGGGATGGTTGGATTCATGTTTGGAGAAAGCGTAGTGGAAAACAAGCAACTCTATATGAGCTTACTTATAAGACAAGACGTATCATAGATACTATATACAAAAAATTAAACGGAGAAGAGATATCTGAAAGAAATCCTTTGTTTAATAAAAACGTATCTTATACCGACAAAGTGTATAGAAACGCAATTAAGAAAATAAACGAAACTACAAAACAACTACAACATCACGCTCCTGAATAATCGTAAGCGGTTCGTCTTTTAATAAAATTTTGTGTCCTGCGGCTTTATCATAGTATATATGGTTATCTTCATTTATAACCTCTACATTGTTTCCTACTTTTAATACTATACCTTTTTTATATCTATAGGCATCTACATCTTGAGACGACAAAAGCAATCCTGAGTCTGTTTTATATTCTTCTACAGTTTCTCTTACTATTATATACTTATTTACGGGTTTCATATTATTTTTTTTCTTTTATTCTTTCTATTTCAAATTCTAAATGCGCTATTGCTTTATACAAATCTTCTACTGGAGTGTCATGCTTTCTTGAACTACGTAAACAATATGTAACTGCTGTTCCTATATTGTAAGTGCAATCAAAATCTGAAACAACATATCTAGCTTGATAGTTTCTTTTTTTATTTGTTCCTACATAATAATGAGGAACTCTATTATCTTTTGACATATTATTGATTGTTATCGTATGAACGTGCTAATGTTATAATAGCATTTGTACTTAGAATAGTAGTTGCTACAGAAACAGCGTTTATAAGTGCGTTCTTTGTAACCTTTAATGGATCTATAACCCCCATCTTATACATATCTCCAAACTTTTGGTTCTTTACATCATAACCTCTTTTATCATCTAGTATGAATTTTATAATACTATCTTCATCTTCACCTGCATTTATTAAAATTTGTTTACATGGAACTGACAACGCATCTTTCAATATTTGTAGAGCTACTTTTTCTTCTGCATTACTTGCATTTGTATCAAGATCTTTAGATATCTTAAGTAGTGGTACTCCCCCTCCAGCGACAATACCTTCCTCAAGCGCGGATCTTACCGCGCACACCGCGTCATCAACGCGGTCAAATTTTTCTTTTTGCTCTACGTCAGAGTTTCCTCCTACATATATAACTCCTATACCTCCGCTTAGGCTAGCGATACGTTGCAGGATGAAATCTTTTTCTGATTTTATTTTTGTGTTTTTATGCTGACCCCAAAGTTCTTCTACTCTTTGTGGTATTTCTTCAACCTCATCTTGGTTACGTATTATAATAGTATTGTCTCTGCCTACAATTACTTTAGCGGCATGACCTAAGTCTTCCATACTAATTAGAGATAAGTCATCACCAGTCTTGTCACTAAAATATTTTGCACCTACCGCTAGAGCAATGTCGCTCATTAGTTCGTGTTGTTTATAACCAAACTGAGGAGGCATGATATTACATATCTTCAATCCATTTCGAACGACATTAGCAGCTAGTGTATTGACGACATTGTTATGGCAATTTCCAATTATCAGAAGTTTGTCGCCGTTACTGATAATGGGTTTCAATATTTTCTCAATACTTAGTATGTTATTGATCTCTTGATCGACTACAAGTATCTTTACATTCTCAAGCACACACTCATCTTTCTTTTGATTGTTTACAAACAAGTTCGATGTGTACCCTCTTTCAACTCTAATACCTTTTGTTACCTCACTATATGTGGTATGACCCTGTGAATTCTCAACAGTTACTAGTCCGTCTTGCCCTACTTTATTATAAGTGTCGTATATTATTTTCCCAATCTCTTTGTCATTGTTGGATGATATTGTTGCAACGTCAAGCAGTCTTTTCTTAGACAATTTTTTAGACTGTTTTTCTAAGTTCTTTATTACGTGTGAAGTGTGTTTGTTGATTTCGCGTATCACAACCGTCGGATTTACCGACTTATCTATGTATTTCTCACCAGCCTCAACCAATGCTTCCGTAAGCACAATAGCAGTCGTTGTACCGTCTCCTGCTGAGGTCGCCGTACGATCCGCAGCCTCCTTCATCATCTTTACCGCAAGGTTCTCTACAGGGTCTAATAAGTCGATTGCTTTAGCAACCGTAACTCCGTCTTTTGTAACCGTGATTCCGTGCGTGTGTGTACGTGATTCTATTAGTACTGTTTGCCCTCTTGGGCCTAGTGTTGACTTAACTGCTTTTGAGATTTTAGCAATTCCGCTAGTTAGTTTGTTTCTTCCCTCTGAGTCAAAATGTAACTCCCTTGGGGTGTATCCTTGTTCCATAACAATTTTATTAAATTAGATTTACACAAATATATGTATTTAGTTTTGAAATTCAAAGTGACACAGTGTCAACTTTTATTCCCTATTTCTTTTTTTTATTTTTTTTTACTATTACTATATTTTTTTTTATTTCAAACTGAAGTTGAAGTCGACACTTCGACACAAAATAATATAAGTAATTGAAAATCAATAAGTTAAAGAGTGTCAAGGTCAAAAATTGGTGACACTAAGTCGACACGAATGTAAAAAGTCGACACGAATTAGCATAGTTTACGCAAAAAATATACACACCTTTTCCCAAAAAAAAAGAGCAGCTACTAATTTCACTACTCTTTTTAACCAAAACTCAACTAACTTGGGAAAGTATTTACATGCCGAAATAACTTCGGCCCTCTTCACGCATCTTAGCTCTTTCGATACCGTCTGCGATCATATCTATTTTATATTGCTTCTTCATTTGTTGTCTATACATAGAGGCTTGCTCTATTCCAGACATACCATCAGGTCTGTTATTTATTAACCTACCATTCTTAATTGTTAATCCGTCCATAACGTTTTATTTATTGTAAAGATACAAAAAAATATTAGATATGTACAGGTAATGGGTTATATATATATTACGACACACCCACCCTAAATTCAAAAGTGTTTTTTTTCTGCCGTTTTGCCTGTTAAAAAAATTTTTGGCTCGGATTTTTTAGCTTTTTTCTAGGGGTTCGGCGTGGTGGGGGTTGGTATCCTCTACGCCCTCAGGGTTCACGCCTTGCAACGTTTCACGCCCTCCAAACTTTCCCAGTTTTTACGCTCGTGCCCTTCCCTCGTGTTATACCCTCCACCCAAAAAGCAAACATAAACGAATTTAGGGGACAATATTAATTTTTTTTACTCTGTTAAATGCATTTTATTTAAAAGTTTCTTGCGTTTTATTTGCATAATAGAATAATATAAATTAGTTTAGCAGTAAATAAAACAATTAAACATTATGTCAAATTTACAGAAATTAGAAAGTTTTAAGAAGTCAGTTAAAGAAATGACAACTGAACAAATCGAATTAAGAAGTTTTTTATCAAGGTTAGAATTTAAAAGCATTGATAAAAACGATTATGAAAATTTATCCTTAAACGTAAGTTTTAGGGTAATGTTAAATGAAGAATATAAAAACAGAAATAAAAACAATTAAAACTAAATATTATGAATGAATTAAATGAAATTATTGCACAGGTTCAAGAGTTGCACCTGTTCTTAGACTTAACTATTAAATTATAATTATGAGAACAATTTTAAACAAAAAGCAAAAACAAGATTTTTTAAATGATAACTGGAAATTTGAAACCTTAACTTTTAAATGGTCAAGGTCTGGAGTTTGTCGCATCTATGACAAGCGAAACAATAAAACCGAATTCGTTGCAGGTGGTGGAGGATATGACAAAAAAGGGTCTGTATTGGGTGCGTTTATTAATACTTATTTCAGCAACGAATTGAAAAAATTGATTGCTGATAATGGTGGAAAAGCCTTTCATATTAGACAGGGTTTTTATGGATTGACACACTACAACCCAAAAGCAAAAAGTCAAAGCAGAAGATACTTAAAAAGAGCAACAGAGAACACGAAAACCTATGTAGATGGGGCTTGTGGTTTTAATTGTATGACTCAGATTTTAGCTAAAATCGGCTTTAAATTAGATTTCATCAGAGAAACAAACAACGAAATAATATATAAACTTTATACTAAATAATAATAACAACTAAAATTTAACAACTATGGGAATTTTAACAACCGAAGACCACAAACAAATAGTAATATTTGAACTTCAAAAACAAATTAAAGGATTACAATTAGATTTGAATTTGGAGAGATTACAAAGCAAATGGCTTGATACACTTGCTAGTTTTCATCGAGACGTAAATTATGAGACTTGGGACAAAGAGGATATTGAAGAGGCTCAAAATGAAGTCGAAGAATTATATCAAGATTATATTGATAGAGAAAAAGAAGTTAACGCTATAAAAACTAATTTATACGAAAACAGATAAATTAAATACCTCATCCTCTTGCCCCACCTCGTTTGTTCGTTGTGGGGTTGTGGTGGTAAAAGACATTATTAATTTAAAAAATAACTAATGACAACAAGCAACACACCTACAACACCTCAAGGAAAAGCTAGAAAAGTATTTGCTCAATTTGATTTTAAATTAGAAATGGAGAGAGGTGCTTATTATCTTGTAATTAATGATAATATTTCTGTTCAAATAACTACTGATGAAGTTTTAGCAAGAGCTGAAGAATATGATAAACAACAATTACTTATAACAAAAAAACTATATAATATGAACATATTAGAAGAAGCACTTAACAAGGTCAGTACAGAAACTCTTGACCAAATGGAACAAGGTCAAACCATTGTACTGAATGAAAGGTATGAGTTATACTCATATTTTGATGAGGATTATTTTGTAATCAGAGACACCCATGAAAGTGTTGAAGATGAAATATTCTGCGTTCAGTATGCCGACAACAACGAAGTTGTCTATACTGATGTTTACGGATATGATGAGATAGAGCAATCATTAACTAAAACTATATAATATGACACAGAACAAAAAAGAGGTTACACTTTGGGCAAGACAATGCTCAGTAACAGGACAAGGAATGATTGCTGGATATGTTTGGGATGAAAGGTTGATAAGTTCTTCTTTGGTAAATAGATGTTTCTATTGTGTTGATGATGATGTAATTGCTAATGCTGAATTTAGAAAAGACAGAGAGCATATCATAAGTTATATACCAAAAAATGTAACTAAGATTGATTTCTTTGATGATTATATTGAGGAAGATGAAGAAAAGTATTTGTCAGCAATAGAAAGAGTAAAACAAAACAAAGATACTGATGAGGATTTAAAAATTCTTTCTTACTTATTTGGTTTACACTACTACACAGAATGGTTAGATGATGATGATATTCAGTATGCTGAGATAGATGGCGTAATGTATGAAGAAGGTACAGATGAATTTGATTTTGGCTATTGCTTATACCATGTAATGTTAAAGAATTAATAATAACAATTAAACAATTAAATTATGAAAAAATATATAGTAATTGACACTTGGAACGGAGAAGGTTATTCTTCTGAAAACGGAGTAGATACAAAACAATTTAACTATCGTAAATCAGCGTTAAAATGGGCATATAAAAGAGCCTTATCCAATGCTAATGGCGTTGAGTCTGATGTAATGAGATATTCAGAAATGGAACATACGGAAGTAAAGCCCACAGATAACGGAGATGGCTATTGTTTTACAGGTTATGACAATAACAACGGAAGCTATCAAGTTTGGGAAACCAAAGACACATACGCCTTTATGATTATGTGCAATGTTAATGATGTTGTTCGACTGACCAAAAAAGAGTATAAGGATCAAATTAATGAGATAGAATATAAAATGAATTCGTTTATTATTGATAGTGAACATTGGTATGTGTTATTTAGAAATAATATGGTTGTTGGTATGGATTGGGGAGAAGAATTAAAATATCCTCAAAACAATGGAGATGTGTTTTACACAGGATTTGATAATTACGACTATCAATTTAGATTAATTAATAACTTAAAATAAACTTATGGAATACTTAACAAAGAAACAAATTATTAATTATGCGAGGTGGGTATATAACGAATGTGATGAACCAATATGTGAAATAGAGTGGTTAGTGCAACAAATACTTGACACTAAAAATAATAAAACAGAAATCATAAAAGATTTTACCGAAAGTGTAAAAGATGGTTTGTTTATGAATGAATTAGATTAATTAATAACTAAAATCAAATAAACTATGAAACTATTTTTATTAAATGAGTACGTTGGTGGAACACCTTTTGACTCTCGTACATTGGGAGTTTACTTAACACTTGATGAGGCAAAAGAACACCTTAAAAAAGAATTGCAAGAAAATTATTTTGATGTAGATGTGGAAGATGATGAAACAAAAATAATTACTGATACCTCTTTCTACTATGATTGTAATAATTGGTGGGGTGGTTGTGAAATACAAACAATAAAAACAGATTTTAATTTAATAAATAAATAAACTATGAAAGGATATAAAACTTGTGATAAATGTTGTTTTGATTTATTAGATGATGAGGGGGATATATTAGAGCATTATTGTATTGATGATGAGCTTTACATTCCTTTATTAAATATTAAAACCAACATTAACTAAAATAAAATAAGGTTAGCTGATGAGGATTTGATATCCGAAAAGGTTATAGTTAGGAGAAACCAACTATATAAAAAGAGTCTATTTGTCGTGGCTCTTTTCCTTCCTAATCAAAATTAATAAAATATGAATTATATAGTAGAATTACGAGAGTACACAGAAAGTGGAGAATACATTTCAAACGACTATGAGTTTGAAACTAAATCAGAAGCAATGAAATTTGCTAAAGAAAATAGGTCTGATGTTTTTGAAGTCTTAGAATATGAAGATGGAAAAAACTATGACCCAACACATTTATTTATATAACTATGAAAAGATTTTTAGGAATAGAACAAAAGAAACAAATTAGAGAAACAAACGTATGGCTAAAAAACAAAGGTATTCAGCTATCAACTGACATGAGAAAGTCCATTAGCGTTGAGATATGCAAGCCAAATATTAACAAAAACACTAAAAAACACTAAAAATGAACAAAAAAGACACTTTTACATTAATTTTTACAATTATGCTTTTATGTGTATGTTGCTATTTATTAAGTAAAGAACACGCTCCAGTACAAGTTAAAGATAAAATTATTAAAGTTGAAGTAGAGGTAAACGACAAAGGTTTTTGCGTTTCCTGTTACAAGAAACACAACTATGATGAGATGTATATATTAATGAATGAATTTTTAAACGACAAATAAATGACACAGAATTTAGATAAATTTGAAAAAGAAATAGAAGAAATTAAAAGAATAGAATTAGAAAATACTTCTATGATTAAGATAGGCACAGAGGTTAAAATAATAGACAACTTTTATGAGCATCTTGGTTATGTAAAAGATAGTATTGTAAAAATAATTGAACACGATGAATGTGGAAACTACATATTAAGTAGTGGTCATTGTTGTTCTAGATTAGAAATAGAAATAATTAAAACTATATAATATGAAAGATAATAAACTAATAGCAGAATTTATGAGTTGGGATATAAAACTTCCAACAACAATACCTACAAACTTACACTTATCTAATTTGGAGTTAGATAATAAAGAAATATTGGAATTAAAATTTCATTCCTCTTGGGATTGGCTCATGCCTGTAATTGAGAAAATAGGTACTCACACTTTAAGTTCTACAATAGAAATGTTGGCTGAGTACTACTACAAAGATGGAGACAATCAAGATGGATTAAATGATATTAAGGAGTTCTACAAAGCAGTAGTATTTTGGATTGAAAACAATCAACATTTAAGAACTTCGGAAGAAATGGATTTATTAGACCCCGTTGAAGATGTGTCTATTTTTGATGTTTTTATGCATATAAATAATGAAAATAAAAAAAACAAACTATGAAAGATAATAAACTAATAGCAAAATTTATGGATTTGAAAAGTACAGGTCTTTCCATATTTAAGGAAAGCGACTACAAGTACCATTCTTCTTGGGATTGGCTCATGCCTGCAACAGAAAAATGTTTAATTACAGATGAGCCTACCGATGGTCAGCATTATTTTATAAATGATGCGTTACTAACTTGCAATATAGATGTAGTATACGACAGGGTAGTAGAATTTATTAAGGAACACAATAAAACTATATAATATGAATGATAATAAAATAATAGTAAGCGATAGTAAATTTCTTTACTGCGTGGATGAGATCGCTACACAAATTACAGAAATGAATTTTGGAGCAGACACTTGGGTAGAAGAAGAAAGCATTCTGGTGTTTTCAGAAGAAGCACAAGATTTTTATAACGACAAATTTGATGAATACGAAACTTTAATTAACAACACACTAAATGTGTGGAACAAACAAACTATATAATATGAACGTAAAAGAATTAATTCAGGAATTAAAAAAACTGCCACAGGATTTGCCTGTGAGAACAGACAACCGATATCCAAGTGGAGAAAACGAATGGATTGAAAGTGTAGAGTATTCAGAAACAGGACAATCAGGATATGAGTTAGAGGGAGAAGTTAGATTATTAACCTCTTTAGGATATAAATTTGAAAAATACATATAATATGAAAGTAAAAATTCAAACTAGACAAGTCTACCACAAATTTGCTGAGGTAGAAATAGAGATTCCTGACAATATAAAAGCCGAAGACCTTCATGATTATTTATGGGATAATGATTTAGGTTATGATGAGAAAATAGATAAAGCAATTAGTGAAGCTGATTATGAGTATGGTTTTGGTACAGATTCAGATGCCAATTCTTATAACAATTCATTTTTTAATGAACCTGAGTCTGAGTCTGAATGGAGATATGATTGTCCACAATTAAAGATAGGGGGGCATTTATAATGAAAAATAAAGAATATATTTTAAAAAAGCTAAGAGATTTAAGAGATGAGCTTCCACATATAAAAGTATGCTTAAGATATAAAGATAAAAGGTCTTGTGATATTCAAGCATGGTTTGATAATGCTGAAACTTATGCTCATTCTCATGAATTATTAGAGGAATATTTCCAAAAAAATAATTTAGAGGTAACAGAGAGTATTAATACATATTATGAGTTTGATGAAATAATTGATGAGATAGAAAAAAACTTATAAGTAAAATAGTTGCAAATTAAATACAAATACATTACATTTATAACTCAATTAAAAATAAATAACTATGGGAAGATATTATTCAGGCGATATAAACGGAAAGTTTATGTTTTCTATTCAGCCAAGTGATGCTGGAGAAAGATTTGGAGCAACAACCATGCACCCAAACTATGTAGAGTATTCTGTCGACAGAAATGAATACGAAAATATAGTAAAAGAATTAGATATTATTTTAAAAACAGGTTCTGTTGATAAAGTAAACAAAATGTTTAAAGAACATGATTCATATAATGATAAAACCATGAAAAAGTTTAATGTTACTGATGGAGATTTAAGGCAATATGCTGATTATAAATTAGGAAGACAAATGATAGAATGGTTTGATGAAAATGAAGATGAAGATGATTTAAATTATTTAGCAGAATTATAAAAGAATTATTATGAATATCATAATATGTTTAGTTTAATTGTTAGTTGATAATTCCCTCTCTATTTTGAGAGGGCATTATTTTAATCTAACTTAAAATCAATTAATATGAAAAAATTTAAAATAGAAAACTTTATTCAAAGAGCATATGGTTTGGAAATTCTTGAAAAGTTTTTTAATGATAAAAGCGATAACCACATAAAACATTTGTTCGATATTATATATTGTTACGATATAATAGATGAGGATAAATTAGAGAAACTAGAAAAACAAATATATCAAGTAGAAAAAGCAATAATAGATTCATTGCGTGAATTTGAATTAACAGAAATAAATAAATTATAATTATGACAGGAACAGAAGATTTAATACAACAATATAGAATGCAGATTAAAGCGTTACAAAGCGAAAACAATGTGTTGTCCAACAATAATGAAAGACTACACAATGAATTAGAATGGTTTAGAACATATGGACAATATATTTCTAAAGTATTTAATAATGTAGATCAAAAAGCGTGTGAAGTTGCTGATGAAAACCAAGCATACCAAAGAAACTTTTAAATTATGAAAAAAATAATACAAACTTTACAACAAAAGATTGACTTTGTTGATTCGAATGATAGAAAAAAACTACAAAAAATCGTTAGAGAATTAAAAGCTATACGATTTTCATCTGAAAAAACCCCAAAACAAAAACAAGACCTTGTAGGTTGTGCCTTTGTTTTTTATGGTTTTTTAATAATAATAGTATCATCAATAATATATAGCATATGGACTACGATAGTTGGTTAGTACAGATGGAACATGATTACAGGGGTTGGAACGATGAGGAATATACCTGTGATTATTGCGAACAACCTATTGACAAAAAAGGCTACTGCTCCAACAATTGTTTTGAAGCAGATTTAATGTAGTTTTTATTTTGTCTTGTTGCAAGATTATTGTATTTTGCTTGACTAAAATTTAATTTAATGAAAAGAAAAATATTTGACCAGTACGTTGAAATAGTAGAAAACGCACTTGAAATAACTAAAAATGACATTTTCACCAAAACTAGAAAAAGAGAAAATGTTGAAGCTAGAGATTTATTGTTTTACCTGTGTTCGCAAAGAAATATGCGAGGTAATTTTATCTTAAATAGATGTAAAGAAAATGGTTTAGACCTAGATGATAGCCAGATAACTAGAGGTAAAGCTAAAATAGAAGAACTAATAAGTTCTGACCCAGACTGGAAACAATTAATCAAAGGTATTTTAAATGACTAGAGAAGAAGTTTGGAAACAAGCTCAGAAACAACACGGAGTAGCTTCTGTTTCTGACAAAGAATGTGAGTCTTATATATTCAAAGGAATTAAGATTATGAAATGCAATGGTGTGTACAGAATATTTAACACCAAAATGAAAGGGGATTTTTACCAAGAAGTAACAGAAGAGCAATACATACATTTTGAATTACACGGATTTGAATTTGGAGTATATAATGTTATGACAGATAATCTTCACAATAGTTTAATAAAGATTACAAATAAAATTCAACTAGAAATAAACATCAGAAATAATACTAGGCATTATAATTCTCTTAAAGAAATGAGAGCCAAAGTATTAAAAAAATTACTTGACGCAAATATTCACAAAGAAAAATTAACAAACAATGGGAAAAACAAAATCAGTATTTAAGGAGCTTGCATCTATTAATGTAAAGCCAAAATTAGAAAAGAAAGGTAATCTAAGCTATTTATCATGGTCATATGCATGGGCAATAGTTAAAGATAAATATCCTGACACTACAAGAAAAGTTTATGAGTGTGAAAGCACAGGTTTAAATTATTTTACCGATGGCAATACTGCTTATGTTAAAGTAGGTGTAACTATAAACGGAACAGAGCATGTAGACTATTTGCCAGTTATGGCAAATAATAATCAATCATTGCCTTTAGGAAAAATTACATCTTTTCATGTAAACAAAACAATACAAAGAAGTACAGTAAAAGCTATTGCATATCATGGTTTAGGTTTATCAGTATGGGCAGGGGAAGACCTTGTTGATGTCAGTGAGGTAAATGTTACCCCTGTTGTAATTGAAAAAATAGAAGATGCCTATATATATAATTCAGAAAAATTTAAAAATACTTTAAAGGTATATGAATCAAACATGAATTGTGACATAAAAACCGTTTTGCATCAAGTCAAGAAAAAACATAACCCTGACATTGCTACACTTAATCAACTAGAAAAAGAACTTAATAAAATCAAAACTCAAAATGAAAAACCTAAAACAAATGCAAAGTCTGTTAAATAAACTAGAAGATAAAACAGATTGGATTATTCAAGCTAACTTAAATTTAATATTAAAAAATAATGACGGAAAAACAAATACTAAAAAGGTTAAGTAAAGATGAAGATTATTATGGATCTTTTGGTAAACAATATCTATCACAATCTAAGATAGATACAATAATTAATAGACCTTATGAATTTTTCAAAGAACAAGAATTGACACATTTAAGTAGTGCTAACTTCGAGTTTGGTACTTACTTTCATGCATTAATGTTAGAGCCAGAAAAAGCAAAGCAATATAGTTTCATTGATGTTAAGTCAAGAAGAACAAAAAAATTTGAAGAAGCTTGGCTTGAAAATAATAAGCTTTTAACTATTGAAGAACAAAGTTTGGCTGAAGAATTAGTCAATACAATGCAAGGCAATGAAGAATTTTCAACGTATATTTATGACGACGAAAACACATTTGAAACACCTGGTCTTATAAAGATTCAAAACACCATTTGGAAAGGCAAAGCTGATATTGTAACTCCTCACTCTGTAATAGATTTAAAAACAACAAGTAACATACATAGGTTTAGTTATAGCTTTAAAGATTATTATTATTCATGTCAAGCTTGGTTGTATGAAAAAATGTTTGGGAAACCAATGATTTTTTATGTCGCCTGTAAAAAAACTAAAATTCTTGGTAAGTTTCAAGTAACATCAGATTGGGCTAAACAACATGGAGAGGACAATGTGTTAAAGGCTATAGAATATTATAACAAATACATAATCGGTAATGAGAAATTCTATGTTGAAAAAGATTTATAACTGGTTTATTAAAACCGAAGACTTTGAATTGTGGGTTAAAGTTCCAATGGCTTGCAAATCAAAAGAAGATAAAACAGAAATTATCTTAAATTTAATGGATTTATTGGAGCGTAACATAAAAGTAAACAATGAATAAGTACGAACACAAACAAGGAAAGGGTAGTTTATTTGTCAATGACAATAGAACTGAAGAAAATAATCAACCTCATTACTCAGGTAGTTGTAAAGATCCAAACGGAGTAGAATGGAAAATCTCTGCTTGGAAAAACAAATCTCAAGACGGACAAAAAAGTTATTTAAGTATGAACTTTGAAGCACCTAAAGTTGAAGAAAAAACAACTAACACAACTACTCAAAAAGACGACCTATCAATCGACTTTTAAATTTCAGTAATCATAAGGGGGTGATATAGTGTAAACTAATAAACTTATCACCCTTCTTATTAATCAAACTAACAATTGAATCAAAAAGAAATAACAATATTTAAAAGCATAAAGGATACCTCTACTCCTTTTTATCGACCACTATCATTTATTCTTCAACGAATAGAGGTTGGTAAATCAAAAGAATTGATTCAAAAAATTCGCAAAGAAAAAGACAAGTCAAAAAGAAATTTATTAAAACAAGAATTACCTGCGATATGTTTTTCAGGAAAGTTTCAAAAAAGAAATGATGAATCTTTAGTAGAATACAGTGGTATAATCTGTTTAGATTTTGACGGATTCAAAACAAAAAAAGATTTAGAAGACTATAAAGTTTCTTTAATGGATAATGGATTTGTATACTGTGCATTTCATTCTCCCAGTGGATATGGATTGAAAGTCTTAATTAGGGTTCCAAATGAACCTGATAACCATCAATCATATTTTAAAGCATTAGCAAAAAAATTTAATAACGAATACTTTGACTCTACAAGCAAAAATATTAGTAGAGTTTGTTATGAATCTTTTGATCCGTTTATATATATAAATGAAGATAGTAAAGTGTTTGATGAAATAATAGAAGAAGAATACGAAGAAAAAAACACATACAGTAATGTACCAGTGTTTCCTATCAAAAATGAAAATAAAATTGTAGAAATTCTAATGAAATGGTGGGTTAAAAAATACGGATTGATTGAGGGTGAAAGAAATAATAACGTATATATATTAGCGGCAGCCTTCAATGATTTTGGAATTAACAAAAATCTTGCTGAATACATAATGAAAGATTTTGAAAGCAGTTCCTTCTCCTCAAATGAAATTCAAACTACAATTGATTCAGCTTATAGAAATGTATCAAACTTTGGGACAAAGTTTTATGAGGATGAGTCAAAAGTAAATGACGTAAAAAAAAAATTAAAAAGTGGAGAGTCTAAACAACAAGTTAGACAATTTCTAAAAACACAAAACGTCAGTGGCGAAGCAATAGATCAAATTATATATGACTTCGACACACAAACATCGAATAAAATTTTCTGGCATAAGAGTGAAAAATCTAAAATTACTATCATACATAATTTATTTAGAGATTTTCTTCACCTCAATGGCTTTTATAAATATACACCTGAAGGCAGTAAGAGTTCTATATTTGTTAGAGTTGAAAATAATTTGATAGACCATACTAGTGAAGATGAAATAAAAGATTTTGTTTTACATTACTTAGATTCTTTAGAGGATAAATCTATTTATAATTTTTTTGCTGACAAAACGAGATATTTTAAAGACGATTTTTTGTCAATGCTTAAATCAGTAGATGTATACTTTATAGCAGATACTAAAGACACAGCTTATTTATACTTTAAAAATTGTGCTGTAAAAATCACAGCAGATGATACTATAATTATAGATTACTTAGATTTAGAAGGTTTTGTTTGGAAAGACCACGTCATTCACAGGCAATACGAGGAATGTAAAGATACGCATTGTGATTTTAAAACTTTTATTTATAATGTTTGCAATAAAGATAATGTGCGAGTAAAGTCTATGGAAAGTACACTTGGTTATTTATTACATGCCCATAAAAATTTATCGTATTCACCTGCGGTTATACTTAATGATGAAGTTATTTCTGACCAACCTAATGGCGGTACAGGTAAGTCTCTGTTAGTCAATGCCTTAGGTCAGATGAAAAAATTAGTCATAATTGATGGTAAAGCATTTGCTTTTGAAAGGTCGTTTGCTTATCAATTAGTTTCTGCTGACACGCAATTATTATGTTTTGACGACATAAAAAAACATTTTGAATTTGAAAGATTGTTTAGTGTAGTTAGTGAAGGTATCACTTTAGAGAAAAAAAACAAAGATGCAATTAAAATTCCTTTTGAAAAATCTCCTAAATTAATTCTTACCACTAATTATGCGGTAAAGGGTGCAGGTCAAAGTTTTGAAAGAAGAAAGTGGGAATTAGAATTTAAACAACATTATACAACTACAAAAACACCCTATATGGAGTTTGGTAAATTGTTTTTTGGAGATTGGAGTAATGAAGAATGGTGTGCATTTGATAATTACATGATAGAGTCTTTACAATTATATTTAAAGAGTGGTCTAATTAGAAGTGAATTTGTAAATCTTAAGATTAGAAAGTTATCAGCAGAAACATGTCATGAATTTATAGAATGGTGTGGATTAATTAAAAGAACCCCAGGCTCAGATAAATTAAGATTTAATGAGAAGCTTTACAAACACGAATTATATTTGGATTTCATTCAAGACAACCCTGACTTTGCACCCAAGGCTAAGATGACTGTATCAAGAGTAAAATTTTATCAGTGGCTTGTGTCATACGGTATATATGAAACAGGATCAAATCCTGAAGAAGGTAGAGACAACAAGAGTAGATGGATAATGTTTAAAGATGAAAACAAACAAATTACAGATGAAGCACAGTCTGAATTGGATTTCTGATTTTAAATGGTGTATTGAAAATGATTGGCAAATATATATAGTTCCTGGAACATATAAAGATCATAAAATTGCAATACGCAAAGGAGGAATTTCAAGTCATGGAAAAGATTATAGACGTGATGTTTATGGTGCAGAGTATTATAGCAGTGAGATTGTTGGAAGCAAATTATATAAAACACAACAAGAAGCTATGCTTGAAATAAAAAATGTATATAAGCAAATTAGAAAAAAATATGAGATTAAAATCTTTTGAATTTAGACAATATCAAAAAGAAATAGTTGGTCAAGGTACAGGAATTCTATTGAGAAATAAACTGCTTTACTTAGCTATGGAGGTTAGAACTGGTAAAACTTTAACAAGTCTAGGTATATGTGATAAATTATACATAAGTAATGTGCTTTTTATAACAAAGAAAAAAGCTATTAGTAGTATTGAGGATGATTATATTATGTTGAAGCCTAATTTTAATTTAGAAGTTATTAATTACGAAAGTCTTCACAAGATAAAAAAAAGAGGGTGGGATGTAATAGTTTGCGATGAAGCACATAGTATGGGTGCGTATCCAAAACCTAGTAAAAGAGCAAAGCAAGTAAAAGAATTAATACAAATAAACAATCCGTATTATATTTTATTATCAGGTACTCCAACCCCTGAATCCTATTCTCAAATGTATCATCAAGTTTTTGGTCATCCAGAAAATCCATTTAAAAAATACACTACCTTTTATAAATTTGCTAGATTGTATGTAAATATTCGATTAAGGTATTTACACGGATTTAATACAAAAGATTATTCGGATGGAACATTAGGTATATTAAGCGCAATGAAGCCTTACACAATATCATATACTCAAAAACAAGCTGGATATAAAGTACAAACAACAGAAACTATATTAACTGTTCCAATGTCAGACTCTACTTATTCTTTGTGTAATAGATTAAAAAAAGATTTAGTTATACAAGGTAAAGATGAAGTTATATTAGCCGACACTGGAGTAAAACTTATGAGTAAGCTACATCAGATGTATTCAGGAACAGTTAAGTTTGAGAGCGGTAAGTCTATGATTATAGATTCATCCAAAGCTAAGTTTATAAAAAACAAATTTAAAGGAAAGAAAATAGGTATATTTTATAAATTTACCGCAGAGCTTAAAGCTTTAAAAGAAGAGTTTGGTGACGAACTATGTACTGAACTACCAGAATTCCAAAGTACCAATAAAAATATTGCTTTACAAATTGTAAGCGGAAGAGAAGGTATTAGTCTTAAAGAAGCAGACTGTTTAATTTATTATAATATAGATTTTAGTGCCACATCTTACTGGCAATCAAGAGATAGGATGACTACTAAAGAAAGACTTAAAAATAATATATATTGGATTTTTAGTAAAGGTGGTATTGAACATCAAATTTATAAAGCTGTTTCAAAAAAGAAAGATTATACCCTACAGCACTTCAAATCTGATTTACTATCTTTATAATATGAATAAAGTCCTTTCAGTATTGTTATTTTTATGTGTATCATGCGGAACATATCAGTATGTTCCTAACACTACTTATATAGATGTAGATACATCCCCTAAAGATATCACCTCTATATTCACAAGTTATAATACAGATATTATTCGTATTAAATTCAAGCCTTTTAACCCTAGTTTTTATTTTAGTAATCATTATGGGTACTGGGGCGTAAGACCTTTATGGCTAGATTTTGATTTTTATAATGGTCATTACTATAATTATTATTCTTCTTTCTATAGACCTTGGAATTATTGGAATTATTATATCAGGCCAAATTGGACACAAGGGCCTTTTAATAATCAAGGTTATAATGTTGTTTATAATTCTAGTAGAAGAACTATGAGTATTAAGAATAAAATAACTTTAGACAAATTAAATAGATCTAGAATAGTTTTAAACAAAAAACCAAATATAAATTATAAACCAATTGTAAAACCTAGGGTCAATTACAATACAGTGAAACCCACCTTTAATAGTAAGCCTAATTTTAATTCGAAACCTAGTTTTAATTCGAAACCTAGTTTTAATTCGAAACCTAACTTTAATTCAAAACCTACTACACTTTTAAAAAGTAGAGGTGGTAGTTAATTATATAATGACTGAACAACAAATACAAGCCAAAAGAATAAAACAATTAGAAAGTAAAGGTTATTATGTCATAAAATTAATAAAGACAAATAAAAATGGCATACCTGATGTAATAGCTATAGCCCCTGGATCAGATGTTATTTTTTCAGAAATAAAAAAACCAAAGGGTAAAGTTTCTAAGTTACAAGACTATAGATTAAAAGAGTTAAAGGATTATGGGTTTACAGCCGAAGTATATAGAGGACAATAATGTTTCAGTAGAAGATTTATTTATTCAAAACATAAAATTTTTTGGAATAAAAAAAGCAATTTCTATTTCTAAATATTTAGAATGTTTAATAACTCAAGTAGAAGTAAAAAATCGAGAACAAATAGTGGCGGGTGCATTAAAAGTTTCAAATGAGGTAATATATTTTGAGGTAGAATTTTTGAAATATTTAGATAATTCATTAGTTTTGATAGATATTAGAGAAATAGAAGTAAACGACTACTTAGACTATATGAATGCCGGATATTATTTAACTTATGAGGAAAGCAACCAAACTTTATAAAATTTTAGATTTATACAAAAAAAATCCTGACATGCCTGTCGAAAATATATGTGCGTTAGCCAACAGTTCAGAGCAATATGTTAAAACTGTTATAGCTGATTATCACGCACAAAACGTTACTTATTACGAACTATGTTTAGCTCCTAGTCTAGTAGAAAACAATACATATTTTTTATTTTCTGATAATGGTTCAGAAAAAACATTTAAAGTATATCAAAAAATTGTTTTTACAGATGATGATTTAACATTGCTGGAAAAATTTTACATTACAACTAACCTTGGTTTGAGCGAATTTGCTAAGTTTTCAAACTCTCTTTATAAATCTATTATTAAAGATAACAAATAAATTTGTTAATTTTTTTTAATTTTACTGTGTATTTCTAAAATATTTTCTTAACTTACAGGAAACACAACTCTCTTTTTGTTTTATGTTAACGTAAATTAAATGAGTATTAAAATTTCACCTGGCGTAAACTTCACTTACATCAATAAATTGATGGAAGAAATTCACGACCATTCAGATGAAATATATGAAGCTTTAGCTGATCAAGATTATAAAAATCTAGAATATAATATTAACTCATTAATTCACTTATTAAAACAAACTCAACACAACTACCAAGATGAAATCTAAATCCACTAAAGCCTATGGAAGAAGGTTACGATTATCTCCACAGGAAGAAGAGCTAATACTTGAACATCGCTCTACATCATTTGTTAATGTAAATGAAAACGACAACTCTGAATTAACTAAGCATTTAAATGAAAGAGGAATAGACCCTGATTCAGTAGTGAGTGTAAAACATTGGCAAAGTGCTTCAGGAGAATACAGGTTTTCTATTGTAACTAAAGATGATTATGCATTAGATGAAGGACAGATGATGAAAAATGTAAATAAATTTATTCATGATTATGCGCCTACATATAATAAAATAAAAAGATCTAAAAGCAAACAACCTCATTTATTAGTAATAAATCCAGCTGATATACATATAGGTAAATATGCACAAGAAGTTGAAACAGGTGAAGAATATAATACTGATATAGCTTGCCAAAGAGTTCTTAAAGGTATTGAAGGGCTTATTGCTAAGTCAGTAGGTTTTGACGTAGATAGAATACTATTCTGCATTGGCAACGATGTTTTACATGTTGACAATGTTTATAACACCACAACTAAAGGGACTGCGCAAGATACAGATGGCAAATGGTGGGAGCATTATGAAATAGCTTTAAAACTTTACGTTAAATGTGTAGAAATGCTTAGGGTTGTTGCTCCTGTAGATGTTGTACATAGTATGAGTAATCATGACTATCAATCAGGCTTTCATTTAGCTCATACTTTACAGGCTTGGTTTAGAAAAGCTAAAGATGTAGTTTTTGATATAACCGTTAATCATAGAAAGTATTATCAATATGGTAATTCTTTAATAGGATTAGAGCATGGTGATGGAGCAAAGCTTTCTGATTTACCTTTGCTAATGGCTCAAGAAAAACCAATGCTATGGGCAAAAGCTAAAAGAAGATATTGGTATTTACATCATCTTCACCACAAAGTAAAACATAAATGGTTAGATGGTAAGGATTTTATTGGGGTAACTGTAGAGTATTTACGAAGCCCTTCATCTTCAGATAGTTGGCATAGCAGAAAAGGATATACTGGATCTCCTAAAGCTGTAGAAGCATTTATACATCACTTAGAGCATGGCCAAGTAGCTAGGCTTACTCATTATTTCAATTAGCCTTCTTAGTATTTTTTGTTTTAGCTTCTCTCAACTGGTATCTTGTTAAAGTACCTAGTTCTGCTGGTAATAAACCTAAGTTATACAACAATGAAGGTATCACTGATGTTTTTAATCGTTCTTGAGATTCTTTGCTTATCTTTCGTTTATTTCCAAAACGATCTGTAAAAACCCCATCTCCGAATGCTAGCTCAGCTATTTCAATAATTTCACTGCCACGAGTCAATGGAATACCGAATTGACCGGTTACATCTGAAATTTGTAATTTACTCGTGTCACTATCAAAAAATATTTTTTCATCATCACCAGTAATAGCACTCATGGTTTCATTAATTCCTTTTAAAATCATACGATCAACAATTGGGTGGGCAACAGGATTTAAAAATTCAGTAACTATATTTCCTTTCCTTCCTTTTATTATATTATTAATTCGTTTTTCTCTTTTCTCTTCATCATCATCATATCCTATTGCAGACATCATAGCGCTTATTAATCCTCCGATAGTTTGAAACGCAGCTATCTCTACCGCTGCTGAAGTAACAGATAATGCAGCTCTTTGCTTTTCTGATTTACTAGCAGTTTTACTAAACAACACAGGTAAATCAGTATAAACCCTGGTTTTTAAATTCATCGCGAAAGACGCAAAGGGAAGTATCAATTGTCTAAATCTCTTTTTATATACATTATCAGATTTAAAAAATTCACCAAACATATCAGAACTTGAAATGTTTTGTTGCAAATCAACTTGAGCTTCGGCATAGGCTAATGCTTCTTTATCTGCTTTGTGTGTTTCCCAATTAATAGAATCAACATTTACTCCTTTTTCTTTAAGTTTTTGTTTGTAATATGTAATGAAAGAAATCCTAGCAATTGCTTTATCTGGTTTTACTAAAAATATTTCTAACCCTAGTGTGTTTAGCTTTTTAATCAATCTTATAGGATTTTTAGTCAGTTCAATAAACTCATCACTATTTGTAAAGTTTTCAAGCTTTGCTAAATCAGCGCTTGATAAACCACCTCTTATAGCTATAGATGTGCCGACAGAGTCAATCCATTTTTGAATAGGAATGTTAGTAAAAGAAGTAATATCTAAATTTCCTTTTGAGTTTATAATGGTATTTAAAGCCACAGGTAAAACTTGTTTTACAGGTTGAAATACTTGTATCAAAGCTCTACCCACACCAAGGTTTGCAATTAAATCCAATGCTTTAGACACAGCCCCAGCTTCTTCTTTAGGTAAATATTTTTGTTTTTTTGCACTATTAATAAAACCCACCATTTTGTCTACAACTAATTTTCTTGCGCTTTCATCAGGTATTAATTTTTTAAGCTCTGGTGATTGAACAAATCCTTTTATTTGATTATAAGCTGGCGCTGTTTGTATATCCATTTGAGCAGCTTCCATTGAGTTTGACATATTGGAATCAAAGTTAAAGTTCACGACTCTATCTTTTGGTAATTGCTGTGGTTTTGTTGATTCAAATAATACTCCTGCTTTTTTATTAAACAAAGTCCCTGAAAAAGATCCGAAGGCACTTTCATTGTCTAAGTCAACTTCTGCATCAGCTTCAAATACTGAAAATTTATCTGGCGTATAGTTAACATCATTGCCTAATATCTGATTATATATATTGTAACTTGTTTGAGCTAATGTTGGATAAACTTTTGCCCATTCATTTTGCCAGGAAAGAACTGCATCTTTGTTAACTTGGTCAAAAGAATTTTCTATTTCAGATGAACTATCAGCATCTTTAATTTTGTCATATATGTTTTGTAAAATCTCTGCTGTTTCTTTCTGCTCTTTATTGCCTCTTCGATATTTTGCAATAGATTGCTCTACCAATCTTAACCTTCTTTTAAATTCTTTTTTACTAGAATCTACATCCCCACTAGTAGTTCTAACTAAAAACGCATATAAACCTCTTTCTATATTGTTTCTTGTCGAATCAAATGCTTCATTGTTTGGTTTTAAATCGCCAAACTTTTTTACATAATCTTTTACCATATTATTGGTATTAACTATAGCCTTGGCTTGACCGCTAATAAAATCTCTTAACCCACTTTTTATTTGAAAATCTATGTAATTATCTAAGCTACCCAATACAGTCTTAAGTGTCATAGGCATTGTTGCTATTTGTTTTAAGTAAGGAATAACTACACTTTCGTATAATTCTTTGAATTTAGCTCTAGGTTTTACGATTTTATTATCCTTTACCATTTGTGAGACATTAGATGCACCGATATTGTTTTTTACTACTGTTTCCATGCCGCCAGTGTTTCTGTTAACTATAAAATTATTTAATGCATCTACAGATTTTATTACTTCTTTAATTCCCATAACCGATAAATCCATATCCATAAACTCTTTCACAATAGATTTTTCATTCGCACTTAAATTTAAAGGATTGCCTGTTGCGGCATCGACACCACTAGACAACATTTCCTTTATGGTATCGGAATATTTTTTAAACATAGTTGATACAGCCTGACGAATAATCGATTCATCTTGTTCGCTAGGCGCTGGAGTTTTATCATCTAAATAACTTTTCATCTGTGCATAAGTCATATCCTTTGCATCGATGCCAGTCATGGCTTCAAACTCATCTCTCATTATAGCCTCTATTTCAACCTTTTCTTTTTCAAGTTGGTTGTCAGCAAATGAATTTATTTTTGCAAGGTCAGCAATTCTTTTTTGTTTTAACTCACCTTTTAATACTCTACTGGATTTAGATCCGTCAACAAGTTCTTTAGCTAACTGGTTGTATAAATCTAGATCTTCTACATAAATAGGATCCATAAGTGCAAAGTTTTTTGCAGCAGCAGCAATAGCTGCATCTATGGTTTTAGTATTACCAATTTTCTTTAATTGTTTTCTAAAAGTATTTGCTGTTTTTAATTTAAATATACTATCCGCATCTGCAAAAGCTTTCTTTGTGTATAAAATAAATCTTTCAACAGCCAAAGGACTATCTACATTTAAAGTCAAAGCTCTCTTAGCTAGCACTAAAGCTTGCTTTGCAGATAGAGTTCCTTGTTTCACAGCTTCTCTTATAGATAAAGCCACTTCTGTTTTAATTTTTTTCTGTTGTTTTTTGGATTGACGTATCGCTTGTTTGATTGCAGTAGATATTTTTCTAAGTAATGTTGCTGATGTTGCTTCTGTGGTAGAAGGTCTTTTCTTTTTATCTACTACTTTATCGACCACTCTATCTTCCGTAGTAACTTCATCCACCTCTACTTCTATATCTTCAAGCACCGTTACAGTTACTTCTTCATCCGCTGTAGTATCTGTTTCACTAATAGCGGTCACTTCGCCTGTCACTATTGGAGCGTCAGTACCTTCTTGGTCTACTTCTCCTTGTATTTCATTTAGAATGTCAAAGTCTGTATCTTGTAACACTTCATTGTTTTGTATTTTTTTAGCTACCATTACTAGCGCTCTTAAGACTCTGTCAGGATCTTTGGAAAGTTCTTTTTTAGCTTTACCTAAACCAAGTAAAGATGCAATGCTTTCAACAAAATTAGTTACACTATTTAATGCTTTAGAATTTCTTCTGATTATATCAAATTTTTCACTTATCAACCCTAATGCTTCAGATAAAAATTCTTCAGTTTGCATTGGTTTTTTATATAATTGAGTGAATTTAAATAAAGACTTACCAACATCCTGAAGCTCCTTGTCGTTAGAATTTTGTAAAGTTTTTTGTAATTCTTTTACCATTTTATCAGTAATTCTTCTCACCTTAGCTTTATCACGACCAAACCTTTTATATAAAACCGCATGAAACAATTCATGTACTAATGTCTCTATTCCTTTATCTCCATCTAAATTTGTTACATCAATAATTATAGCGGTTGACCCATCTTGTGTATCAATTCTAAAAGCCCCAACTGAATTGCTTTTTCCTCTTAAATTTTGATAAGCACTTCTTGTTTCTGCAAAAATAATTTTTGTATCAGGAATTACTTTACCTAATAGATTAGCCGCCCTTTTTAAAGTTCTTAATTTTTTATTATAGGCATTTGTTATTTCGCTTTTTATTTTATTAAACCTTCTTTTTCCTTGAGGTGTTTTAGTGTTGAATCCTTCTTCCCTGGTTTGTGAACTTGCTTTTCTAGATATACTTTTATTTCTTCCTTCTGTTCCAACATTAACAACGTTTTTATTTTTGTTTTCTGTTTGGTTAAGAAGACCTTCTAATTCTTGTTCTGCTTGTTCTTCTGTTATAGCTTCTACTTCAGCAACAACTTCATCTTCAGGTGTTATCTCCTCCTGCGTTGTCGTGTCGACGTCACTGTCGGTGTCGCTGTCACTCGTTCCGGAAGGTCGCTGAACCTCACTGGAGATTCCTTCAACCACTTCCTCAGTAGTTGTGGATTCGTCTTGGCTAGTTTGCGCCACTGCGCTCGGCTTCGTACTGGCATCTTGTTCTGTTTTTTTAGGTTCTACTTCAGGTTCTTTAGTTGTAGATGTAGATTTATTTGTTAATGTTTGTATCTGCGCATCTATCTCACTAATTTCTTTATTAATTCCCTCATGAAAAACTTCATCTTGTGTTTTTAATTTATCTTTCAGTTGATTTTTTTGTGCAAGCAAATTGGTTACCTCAATAGCCTCTGGCTTATTTCTTATGTTTGATGGAACTGAATTTTTAAATTGATGATAACTCTCAACTTCCTTAACTATCCTGTCAGCTTCCGGCTGAGATATTCTATCTTGATTTACATACATTTTCATGTACTTCTGAAACAATTCTTGACTACTTCCAAGTCTATTGTATAATACAATTTTTGACTTACCCACATTACCCGCACCACCTAAAAGACCTGCGGTGGCAAATGCCGCTACAGAATTATTAAGTACACTGTTGGTTGTTAATACAGGTTTAAATATTTCATCCCCCAATTTTAAGTTTGCTTTTTTCCTTCCATAATCTTCAGCAACTAATTCAAGGTTTTCTTGCACCGCTTCTAATGTACCTTCAGGTAACGCTCCTTTTACAAAGTCTAGAGCTATTTGTTTTCTGGTGTTTGTTGTTTTACCTTCAACAACTCGTTTGGTCATTTGCTTAACACTTATGTTATCAAGTAGTTTTTGTCCACCAATGTTTGGAGATATTAAAACTGCAGTCAACGCACCCACAATACCGGTTACATCTGCAATGTCATCCGCTAACACTTGTGCTTGCGCATCATTCAGCCCTAGATCCAAAGCCTCTTGGTAAGTTTGGTTATACGTACCACTGTAAACTATAGCTCCTGTACTAAGCATAGAATTTGCGCGCATTGTAGCTTGTTTCCCTAATGTTAAACCAGTTAGCGGTTTAGTAACGAATTTACCGCCGGCTTTTAAAACTTTTCCAGCCCCCCTCATACCTATTATTTGAACAGCTAAATTACCCAATACATTAGAGCTACCTGTCATCATACCATAGAAACTAGAAGTTGTTTCTAATTCATTTGATTCTTTAGCTTTATCACGTATGGCCCCTAAATCTATACCTGCTTGCTCGCCAAAAAAGGATACATCAACTTCTCTTTCTTCATCTATAATTTGACCTTCAGGAGTGACTATATATTTTTTACCCTCATGGTTTACAACTTTACCTCTAGCAATCATAAAAGAAGATGGGTCTAGTTTTTTTAACTCTTCCATCTCACTGCCCCTCCTTATTCTATCCGCCACATTGTCTAAACCTACTACATCAAACAAAACACTACCTACATCACCAATTGCTTTGCCTGCACCTTGCTCAAATTTTACTAATCCAGTTCCAATGCCAGATGTAATGTCTCCCATATTATACAATCCCATGTCTCCAGAAACATATTTGTTAGCTAAATCTTGTTTCTTATCTTGCATGAACTTATTAAAAAAAGGAAGATACTGTCTGGAAAATCTGTTGACAGATTTTATTAACGAGCTTCTTTCGTTGATTAAGTTTTGTTTGGTATCTAATAAGTTTAATCCCTCATAATCTTCTTTACCTTCCGCCGTCAAAGAATCAATGGCTTGAATTTTTTTATTTATATAGTTGACTTTATCTTTAGTGTATACACTTAAAGCCTCTTGTCTTTTCATGTCAGCGTATATACCGGCATCAGACAAGTCATCAAAATTTTCTTGCAAGCTTTCAAGTTTTGCATCACTATCGATAGTGCCAGCTAATGCTTGATCTATTATACGATTTCTTTTTGATTTAACACCTTCATATTCCACATCTGAATCGAGGTATCTGGATAGTTCATCTAAGTTTAAGCCTGACATTCCACTATACAAATCCTGAACCATATTGAGTTTGGTTTCATCCGTATCAACATTTACCCCTGTATCTTCTTCAAAAGATTTGCTAAGGATAACTGGGTCTACAAACTTAGGCTCTTCTGTAGTTTCTTTTTTTTCTTTTACTTCACTACTGACACCTGGCTCAGAAACAATATCAAATGTTTTAGAATTATTTTTTGGAGCTGTTATAATGTTTTTTAATAACCCAAAACCTGGCATAAGCGGGTTAATTGCTGCACCAGCTGCGAAAACTAAAGCTTTATTTGCACCTGGTATTACTTTACTTTCTGTGAGAGAAAATTGTGAATCCAATAGAGAATCTTCCGAAGTTGAGTCTGAAAGTTCTTCGGTAATTTCTTCTTTTTTTTTTTGACCTATCAAGGTTTTGTAGGCTTCAAAGTCTCCAGAATAACCTCCACCTCTAAACAATTTGTAAGAATCATTTAGGGCCTCTGGATTTGAATCAATTAAAACTTTAAATTGTTCTTGAGAGCCACTGTAACCGCCATTGGAAAACAACCTGTACGCATCTTGTAAAGCTTCTTCATTCATATTCTATTCATCATATTTTGAAGTATCAATGCCTTCAGACACACCTGTTGCCCCCGGATCTACTTGTTTTTGATTTATAATATTTGACAGCAAGGTTGTGTTGACTTGACCATTTGTGTCTATAATTGTTTGTGTTTTTTCATCATCATCTACGTACACCACGGCACCATCATTAAATTGCTCTATAGGCAATAAGGTTTGTTTTTTTGTTTGAGCATCAGTGTATTTGAGATTAGGCATTAATAAATTCATCATTGATAGATTAGCTTGTTTTATTTGATTTTTTTTCTCATCTTCTGAACTCTCTGAAGTTCTTATATCCATTACAGCCGCGTTATGATTGTTTACGGCTGTGGCGCTACTCTCTCCTCCAATTTTTATTTTTTCAAAATCAAACCTAGCTAATTGTTTAGGCCTTCTTACATCAAACAAAAAACCTGGTATGTTCTCACTTAACTCAGTAATATCATATCTATCTCCAGCAAACGCAGTAGTAGCACTTTCATTTAAATTATCAATGTAAGATAACTGTACTTCCTCAAGTTGTGTGCCTGTTAGAGCTTGATTACCACGATAAAATACAGCAAACACTTCATTTGTTAAGTCTGAAGGTGTCTTGAAAGAACCATCATCATTTTTAAATTTAACAGGAATAGGAGCTTGACCTGATACTAACTCAACATTAATACCATCAGTTGTTAATTGAATTCTATCTATGTTTGGATTTGCTTGTGCTAATTTAGTAGCTGCAGACTGATTCAAATTACCGTTTGTGCTAAATAATTGTGCGGTTAATGCATAATTATCTCCTGCGGTTTTTATTTTTTCTTTCTCTTTTTTTGTTAACATTCTTTCTGATACACTGACAGTCCCCCCTGGTGTTTCTTTATAATCTAATTGAACATTAATTGCCTTACGCATAATTTCTTTAGCTCTATCGGAATGTTTATTTAAAGATTCAGAATCAGGTTGTAACATACCGTTTCCGTCATGCTTTACAAGAATTGTATTTTCATTTACTTCTTCAGGATTTTGAGTTAATTCAAATCCATTTTGAGTTAGTATACTTAAAAAATCTCTTCCTGTGCCTTGATTAAGAACACCGTCAATAAAAGTATCTCTTGCCTTAACAAAATCAGGTTGTGACGCTATATCTTGTATAGTCATACTTGGATAAGCTTTTTGGTATTGACCTAAAGTAGCAGCAAATCCTTTAGCTCCTTCTGTTATATTGTAATTTTTAGGTAAATCTTTTTGTCTAGCATTCATGTTAGTGAATCCTACCAAAGTACCATCTTCAGTTTGTGAGTATAGCCTACCATCTGTATTAATTACTAACCTACTATTTTGAATGTCAGTCGCTTTTTGCATTCCATCAAAACTAAGTAATGCTAGTTTAGAACTATCTCCTGCATTTACAGCTTCTATTGCTGCAGCGTAATCTGCATTAAAAGTATCAGCTGCTGTTTGAAATGAATTCCAGTCATCTTGAAGTAGCTGTTGACTTCTAGTGTAAGAATTAGGATCTAGCTTTCCTTGCTTAAGCAATTTGTTTTGCATTAGCATATAATCTTTGACCTGTGTAGATCCATCTAACACATATCCATTAAAAGTATTGTTGCCTCCTGCTTGATAGTCTCTTAAATCAGTTAGTAGTTCGTCGGTTTTTGTTTGTATTTCACCACGTTGTTTTTGTCTTTCTTCGTCTACTGTCTGTATTTGCTGAACAATATCACCTGTTATTTTTGACCAATCAACTGGCACAAAACCTTCTCCAGAATCAAACATTCCTGAGAATCTATTACTACTTTGGTTATTACTTTTTGCCATACTATGTTATTTCACCTGATATTTCTGTAACTACTTCTCCAGATGTTAGATATTCTCGCATTAAATTATTTTCAGGATCGTTTAATAAGTCAGTTAGTTCTTCTGTTGATTCTGAACGTGTATTTAAATAATCTACAAACCCCTCTCTGTCAAAGTTTTCTGAAACTAAATCTGGCTGAGCTTGTATTTGTGCGTCTACTGCTCTGTTAAATCTTCTTTTTTCTCCTCCAAATAAATCAGAACCCTCTAACAAAGATGAGCCTAACGCTCCTACAGACCTACCTGCCGAAGCTACTGCTAATGCTTGGGTGTTTGCTGCTGCTGCTGCTCTTTTTTGCGCAGCTGTCCCAGTTGCCGTTAACATTTGAAGTTCTAAATCTTGTTGTTTTTGTTCAGCTTGAATGATAGCTTTATCACGAGCAAGTAATTCTTTTTCTAATATTCCTCTATTTTTTTCTTCTTGTGTTAATATTTGCTCTCCCACTACTGGAACTGCTCCTAAAACACTTCTTTGGCCTGATCCTCTTACAGCATCTAATAATTGCTTTCTATTTCTTAAAGAATCTTTCTGAATTTGTTCCATTGCAATAGTTGGTATACCTAATTCTAAATCAGGTATTCTACTAATATTGTCTTTTGCTTGTGCGATTGCTATTGCCGCTTCTTCATTAGCTCTATCTATAGCTCTTTTAGACGCTGTTGCTTGAGATAAAGCTCCAGCTAATCCAAAAAGTGCACCCACCGAGCCTAATGCTGTTGATAACCCTGATCCTGCTGCTGCTGATCCTGCTGCTGCTGCTGCCATAATAATAAATTTAAAATATTAATAACAAAGATACAAATTTTAAGGGTAACTTTTAAACATACTGCTTTTAACAGCAAAAAGTTCTGTTGGTGTAGTGTCTGAATTAGTAAGTGTAAATTCTAAATAATGACCTCTTACGCCATGCGATTCAGCTACACTATTTTTAATATAACATATAAATGAGGTTGCAGTTGGTATTGCACCACCCACAATAGTAGTATCAATAGTTACTGTAGTTGATGTATGAGACTTGACAGTCCCTCCTAAACTAGGCGTATTTCCAAAATAAACTACATCTCCATTAGATATAATTGATCCCACATCTACGTTAAAAGTTAACACGACTAGGGCTGGATTAGTAGAGTCTACTGACACAACATCTCCTATTCCGTTGGCTGACCTTAAGTTAAAATTTACAGTATTTTCATCTGCTCTTAAAAACGAAAACCAATCTGTTTCTTTTTGAACAAAATAAGAAGAAAGTAAACTACCCCCTGGATTATGCATATCAGAATTGTATGTTGCTGACCATGCACTATCAGACTCTAATGATATTGTTTTAAATAATTTTACTTCTAATGGCTTGATGTTAAATATAGTAGATATGGAAGAGTTATATCTTACACCATAATATTCGTTTCTAGTTGTTGTATTTACATTATGCCTATATAACTTACCACCTTTAAATGAATAAAAATAATTATTCATACCAATCATTTTTTCAGGAATGAATGAATAAAAGGATGGCCATCCTTTTGAAGTTTCGCTATATGTTAATGTTATTGCTGCCATATTTTTATTTTATAGTGGTGATCCACATGTTCCTGTTCCTCCAAAGTATAATGTTATTACTTCTCCACTAGCATTTATATTAGCTATTCTGTATGTTGTACCCGTTGCTGTATCTTCACCACTTACTGCGCTATACGCTATAAATCCTGGTAAACCTGCAGGTAAAACACTTAACACATCACCTGGTGTTACGCTTGCAAATGCATGATTAGTTGTGGTTTGCGCTTGTACCGACATAACGAAGTTATTAGTACATAAATCCGTTGTGCTTGGCCTAACTGCTGATATATAAATATAGTTACAAGTAACACATGCTGCTGTTGCCGTTAATATTCCACTTGATTGTTCTCTTACATTCCCAAAAGCATCTTTATAAAATCCATCTGTAGCTAAAGTTGTCAGATTAGCGTCGGTATAAACAGACGTGGCTGTAGTAAAGCTAGATGTGTTTAAATAATATGGAGCTGATGTGCCTAAGCAACAAGCGTTATTCGCTGTTGTTCCATATTCTAATGTAATAGGGGCCACACCTGCATAATTGTATATTAAATACAAATACGTTTGATTAGTTGGATTACTATATGTAAAGTTTGCTTCATAGTATCCTGTTGAAGGATTAGTTACAGTAGTTATATCTGTAGCTGCTGCTACTAATGCATTGATGTCTGTTTGAGAAGATGTGTATAGTGTATTCGATACTAAAAAAGAAAACTTATCTGCTGCTGACGGAATACTTCCTGAATATCCTGCAGATGGACTAAAGACTAAAGTATCAAAATCTATTTTGTTTGATGCCATATATACTGTAGATCCACTAGCTGGAAACAATCCTTCAGACTCAACCCCTGTTATGCTAGTATACCTAGCTAATCTATTAGTATCAAACGGAGTAAAACTAAAAGATGTTTGTGCACTTTCTACTGGACTAGTGGTTGTTCCATCACTCCAATAAAACTCATCATGTATAAACAATCCATCATCTGACACTGACCCTAGAGATACATTTACTATAGTTAAATTATTTACAGTAGGACAATTAACTTTAAACTTAGCTGTGTAAGAACCGGTTGGGGTTACTGTAATTTTTAAATTAGTAGGATTGGCTGTATTTTTATTGAAATTAAAAGTGCCTGCTCCAGTAGCCGCTGGAATATTACCAGTCGTAGAACTCCATTCATAGTCAATAGCTACTGTTCCTGTAATTGCGTAACTCACGACTACATTTCCTTGTGCTTCTCCTAAATCTACGCTATATATAATTGGATCATTATAATTGTAAGGGCCAAATGTAGCGCCACACTGTACAGGTATTTCTGTGTTAGATTCATAAGCGTTTGGAAGTCCTATTGTATTTGAGCTTAAAACGTATTCATTCATATACGGATCAAAAGCTCCTATTTTTTGAGTGTCAGGATAAGTAATAAAATTATCTCTAAAATAACTTCTCATTCCTAATTCAGAAATAAGTGTTAATTTATCACTGACCCCGCCTGTACCTTTTAATTGAATTACAGCTCCTCTATTAGTATCTGTAAAATATCTACTATCTCCGTATGCAGAAAAACTTTCTGGATTATTGCTTATACCATACTCTTCTATTCTAGCTATTTGAGTACCTAATACTGCGGTAGAAGTTGCAACTATACCAGAGCCTTCAGCTGCTTGCAATGCTTGTTTACTTAAAAGTACGTTTGATATTTTGTTTTCTTGCAATACTAATAAGTTCGTTTCAAATGAATGTAATATATTTATATCACCAAAAGATTTCTCTAAATCTTTAAAGTTAGCATCACTTAAATTAAATTCATTAAATCTATTTATATTGGTATCTGCATTGTATATTCCACTATAAGTTACACCTGCATATCTATTTGCTTCTTTGTAATCTTCTTCAGATACAGAAGTTGTTCTTTGCCCTAAATTAAAACTAGATCCATCTAAATCGTCTAGGTATTTATAACTTTCAACTCCATTACCAAAAGAAAAACAATCAAAGAATCCTAACTTTACTAATCCAGCTTGCGAACCAGTTTGGTTTTGGTCTCCTGATTTATTACCTGATTGATGAAATCCTCCGGTTATATCAAACACTTCATCATTTTCATAGTATATATCTAAGTCCGCATTTAATGGTTCTGTTTCTAGTATTAAAGATGCACTACCAATGTTAATTGTTATTTGGCCTTCTACTCTAGTTCTTTCCCCACTATCACCTCCATTTCCACTAATTAATCCTAATGTAAGTTGTGACCCAGATGTAGTGGGCGATTGAGGCCCTATAACAGGTGTTCCTGAGCCAATTGTATAAAATCTATATCTGTTTACTCCAGTTATAGGATAAAAAGCTAGAAAAGTAGCTAAATCTCCTATTGAGGAAGAGTATGCATTTGTAGGTTGAGTACCTGTACCAGATGCTACACCTTCAGTAAAATCAATTCCTTCTCCATTAACAAATTCATAAAGAGTGTTGTAGTCTTGAGAAGCGACCACCGTTCTATTGTATACGTATGTTTTTTGTGACGAACTTCCTACTAAAAATCCACCATCACTAGCGTTTCTATTAAATCGTATTGCAAAATTAACTAAAGAACCTTCGGGGATACTTATATTTTCATATTCTATAGCACCAGTAGTTGGATTTATTACTTCGTTATAACAAGGTATTCCTACATCAGCAGCAGGAGCCCCACGCTTACCACTTCTTCCTCCTACTTGACCGCTATCAAAAAATCCATTTACATCATCAGTAATTGTAAATCCTTGAGGTTTAAGGTTCATGTACAGTCCCGCAGGTTCAGCAATAAATGGAGCGGTGCTTCCAATACCTTGTGAAGCTTCGGGGGTCAAGAAGTTATTTTCTTTTGATTCAATAGCTAAAACTTTAGTTTTTACTATTGTATTCAAAGATCCGCTTACGTCAGCCTTAACAATTAAAGTATCTCCTTTTTTTGATTTTACTTGATTATCTCCTTCAAGTCTAATCCATACTGAATTAGTAGAATTATCATCAAATGAAATTACTGAATAAATAGTTTCGTAAGTATCTTCTGCTCTTTTAATAACAAATTTATATTTGCTTGCCCAAGGCGGGGGTATCATCGTAGTAGGTATAGTTACCTTTAAATTGTTAGCAGTGATAGAACTTACAGGAGGTATGTATATAGTATTATTTCTAGAAGTTAATGCTGTTGTGCTTCTTAAATACTCATCCATATACACAATACCCACATCATAGTTTCTATTGCTATGTAAACTTTTCCTGTTTCCATTAGAAGAATAATCAGCTTGTGCTAAAACAAATTTATAATAACCAAACATATCTGGATTTGGAGCTACACCCGGGTCATCAAATTCTGCAGCCACTAACTGTATACTTACCGAAGAGCTTCCAGGATTAGTAGTGATTTTTATAGGTTCATCTCTATTGTCTATTCCTGAATAAGTGTGTAAGTTTGGTGCTTGGTCTGTTATAGCGCAATTTAAAATATCAGTAAATGTAGTTTCATTACAAGGATTATTTGTAGTAAAAGGGCCTGATACACCTGGGCCTATTTGCTGAGTCAAAAATGTCCCGCTAAACAAATCGTATATACTATTATAATCTTGATTTAAAGTTATAGTAAATGTAATACTTGTTGTAGCCTGGGCTGGGGTTCCGGGTGCAGCACCTCCACCTGGAGCATTAAATTCAGATGACTGAAAGTTAAACTCAAATCCTATTTGAGAATCTTGTTTTAACGAAGCTGCATTATCAATGTTAGAAAAATCAAAAGTAGCTACTGAGTTACTAATTGTTTTACTTATATCTATTGTGTATGCACCACTTGACAATACACTGCTAAATTGCTGTAAGTTTATTACGTCGCTTTGTTGAGAAATTGTATAATTTAATTGATTGTTTACATTGTAACCATCTATGTAGTTACCATACATCAATCTGTTAGCCATAATAGTTTGCGACTTTGCTGTTCGTGGAACATTATCAAATAATCTAGTTAATTGATTGTCACTTAAAGATGTGTATATCTGATTATGCCTAAACACTTGAGTTCTATTAATGTTGTTAGACCACCCTAGTATACCTTTATTAAATTGTTCTACTACATAAACACCTGGTTGATTAGCATATTTAAATAATAAATCGATTTCCTTTACTAATTTGCTACCTGTGTTAAATGTAACTTCAGCTGTGTTAAAAGTATTTTCCATACCGCTGTTAGATAAATCACTAGTGTTTAAATTAAAAAAGCTTGGCACAAATGCGATGTCGCTAAATTGAGATATAGCAGAATATTCATCATCTAAATACCTATATCTATAAGCAAAACTTACAATGTTTTGTTTTAAAAAATTTTCTTCTTGACCGGATTGTAATAAATTAATTGTAGGCGCTGACATTGGTGGCGCTTTTATAACATTTAATTCTGCTGCAGTAATTTGATCCACATCTAATGCTGTTGGGGGAAGATAAGATCTATCTACATTAATACATCTTGGAGGATTAATATTGTCTGTAAAAAATAATAAATTATCTATTATGTTTACACTATTAATTAAGTAAGTAGGATTAAAGTTTAATACGCTTGTAGATATTACGTGATATATTAAATTATTATTAATAACATTAAATGAAACAATCATATCAACTTTAGTTGGTTGTGTTCCAGTTCCTGGATCTTGAACAAACCAATATATAGTGTTATTAGCGCTATCTTCAAGTGTCCCTAGACATCTTGTGACAGCAGGATCTAAAAGAACGCCGTCATAACTTAATTCAGCTATTAATAAATTTCCTTTTGAATTTTCTACAGAACCTATTTCTGTATCTTCAGTAGAACCTAACCTTACGTTCACAGCATCTACATACTCACCAGGTGGAAGTAATCTTTCATCGACCGATTTATTCATTCGGCCTTTAATAAAATTAGTTTGTATTAATGTCATTTAATCCACTTTGATTGACCTCTAAGATTCATTAAAAGCCTACCTGGATGTATGTCGCTTAGGCGAATTTTTGCATTTCTTAAAAGTGCTGATTTATCTTTCCTTGCTCTGTTTACAATATATTCTTGTACTCCTAGTCTTGAATTTAAAATTGCGTATTTAATATATGAATAAACATAATCTTCAAACATTTTGTTTACACTCACTGATCCATCGTTTCCATTTTCCATACCATCAGAAACATATTCTAGTACACATAATTGATTAGCCATTCCAGAACTAAAATTAATAACTCCTGCTTTTTTGTCTATTCTATATGTAGGATTTATGTTAGCTGTTTCTGTGTTTAACCCAAACCTTGCTCCAATTCGGTAATCAAAATACCAACATCCATCTACATTATATCCTTCTCTGCCGTTATATTGACCTTGACCTAGGTAGATTGATTTTTTTGTACCAGCTATTCTTTCTCTATCTACGGTAGAAAATTCTGCCTGCAAAATATTTCCATTTACATCAAATAATATATCACAATTATTATCCTGCAGATAACTTGTAGCTGAATTAATTTGTATATTCTCACTTAATGGATAAAGAATTCCGTCTTTAAACATTGATATTCTTACGTAGTTTACAAAATCTGGTGGTAAAACATATCTTAACCTATCACATACATCTAATTCTAAAACTTTAATTTCTTTAAAAGCATCATAGTTTAATTCCTGTATAGCTCGTTTTGCGTAAAACAAAACCTGATATCTAGTTACATTATTTATGAGTTGAAGATTGTCATTGTATATAAGCATAAAATTATTTACAACATCTTCCAATGAAACATATTGATAGCTACCCCAGTTTTGATTTGTAGGAGCGGTTCCTGAATTTTCATAATATTGATAACCTGTTAAGTATGCCATAATCTTATTGTTCTGTTAATCTGTCTTCTGCTTCTAATGATTGTCCAAATTTAGTTACATCTGCTTCTCTGACTGACACGCCAGCATATTGTAATATTTTATTTACAAGACCATTCATGTCTGAAATAGGTAATTCAAAATCCTGATAATCAGTAGCAGATGCATTAAACACAGGTTCTCCACCCGCTAGTGCAGTATATGTCCATTTAGGTGCTAAAGGATACCTCACATATTGTGCGTGTATATCTGCAGCTCCAGTAATAGTTGTAGGGTAAACAGTCACTGTATTTCCTAGAGATGTACCTGTAGCGCTATCTAATACATATGCTGGGAACATAGTAGTAGGAGCAGCAATATTAGAATTAGTTAAATAAAATATTTTGTTTTGTGTAACTCTTTCTACTTCTTTTATGTGAGTATTAGAGTAAATAATATATTGTTTTCCAGCAGTGTTAAATATATTTTCAGTTATAGCAACTTTGAATGTATCCACTGCTGTCACAAAAGCTTGTGTGCTGTCTGTGACGTTAACCACTAGGTTTCCAACTTGAACTGTGCTTAAAAAATTTTGACTTAGATCTGTAAGTACAAATGTAGACGCAGGTGTATCCGAAGTTCCTGAAGTCAATACGTTAGAATAATAGAATAATTTATCTACTAAGTAATAATCACTAGGTAGTGTGTAAGTATTTGCGTTGGCTTGAGTTAAAAATGTGTTTACAGAAAAACTATCTATAACTTCAATTATACCCTTGGTAATATTTGCATATCCTGTACCGGATTTACGCATTACTTCTGCGTTTAACTGATTGTTGTATAGATAGAAATAATCCTCGAATATATCAAGTTGCGCTTGCTCTGCAAATAAATTAAAATCACTAGGAGAAATGTATCCGTAGTTGTTTTTATTTATTACAGCCATGACTGCATTTCGTACTTCGTTTATCATTGTATCATTTGTTTATACAAAGATACATAAAAAAAAGACGATTTGATTTATTCGAGGATATACTCCTTTATTTATCTAGCATTTTCTTTAATAGCTTGTATGATTCAACACCTTCATCTGTTTGGAAATAAGAAGCTACAATGTAAGATGGTTCTTCACCATGAGGAACCGTAAGCATTTTAGTTTTATTTTTCTTTAAATTAAAATACACATCTCTATTTTTGTTTCTCATTTGCAACAATGTAGCGCTGAACATTTTAACTACTTCATCTTGTAACCCAACCATTGGGTCGTTAATTAAGTCTAAAAACTCTTGCGGGTCTCTTCTAGCAAATACCATTATATCTCTTTTAAGCTCCGCTGTTGTCATTTTATCTGCTCTAACGCCTAATACTACTCTAGAAATACTTTCGAGCTTAGAGAGCGTTAAATCACGCGCAGCTACTTGAGCCTCTAATTCAAAGTTCATGATTTCCATATCTGCGGCAGCATCTTGTTCATTATCTACTTCATAAAAAACATTGCCATTACCTGGATGCAGTTTTAAGAATTGCTGTAAAATTTGATTTTGTCTTGAAACTCTTAGCATTCCTTCTTCAAAAATAATAGGTTCTAATATAGCGTTACCATCTTGCTCATCTTCAAAAATAGATTTTTGATTTCTAGCATAGCGTAACGATCTATTAACTCCTGTTTCTTCATCGAAGTGAAGTAAGGCTTTTCTTTTTGTGTGTTTAGATGATAGCATATAGGAAAGTGGTGCAGCATCTCTTCTTAATCTGTATACCTTATCGTGGTATACTTGTTTACTTTTTTTCATTTGATTTAATTTAAAATTTATAAAAAATATCTAGGGGTAGAGCACATGGCATCTACCCCCCGATATTATTGAACTACTTATTATGCATCTTGGAATAAGAAGAAGTTGTTTGCACCTAAAGTACAAAGCGCTCTTTCTGACAAGAAGTTAACTTGCATTACATCAGTTCCTGAAGTAGCAGCGCCACCAGCAGATCCTGTAATCCATGTTTTGTATCTTCTATCTTCAGTTTCAGAAGCTCTATATCTTACATGTAAGAATGGTCTCTTAGCGTTCTTACCTAAGATTTGATCATATACTGAAGTTGAACCAGCTGGTACAAGTACCCCGTTGATTTTTCCTCCAACAATATCACCTCTCATAGTAGGATCGTTAAGGTATTTCCAATCTGTTTTGTAGAAATCATAACCTCTTCGGAATCCAGAGAAACCTAAATTTAAAGCCATCTCTTCATCGTTATCAAATAATCCATAAGAACTACCACCTGCACCATAAGAATTTTGTGCAGCTAACATATCATCCATATCAAAAGAAAATTCTCTGTTTAAGAATAATACGTTTTCTTCGATAGCTCCTTGCTTATCTAATCTTTGAATGATAGCATCAAAGTCTGCTAAAGCAGCAGGTATTCCACCGCCCCAAACATTTCCTCTTTGACCTAACACATAAAACAATCCTTCAGATCCTTTATTACCTGCTCCTGATGCTACTCCAGCTGCGATAGCTGCTACACCAGATCCTGCTTCAGCTGGAACTGCTTCCACCATAGCTGTTTCTAGGTAATCTTCAAATCTTAATCTTGTTTCATGTTCTGATTTTAAATACCATAAGTATCCTGTTGCTCCGTTTTCTGTAGTAACTTCAATCCATCCAATTTGAGCCATATCAGAACCAGATACTTCGTAAAGATCTTTGATAATGATTGGGCTGTTTTGGAAAATGACATCGTCAGCTTCTAAAGAATTTTCCATAGCAACTGAACCTTTTTGAAATTCAGAACCATATATAAATAATGAACACTGTACAGCTGCAGCCATTGTTTGACCACCTGCTTCATAATATGCAACATCAATTGTTCCTGCTGCATAGTTAACTCCAGTAACGATACCTTTGTTACTATTAGTTGAACCACCTGTACTGTCTGATAACATAAATGTTTGTCCTACTCTAATAGCAATTCCTCCTGTACCTGGTACAAGGGCGTCATTAATAGTTAATGTAGCAACATCTTGAGCTGCTGCTGCAGCTGAAGTTACATTGACGTATTTAGTGTGTAATCTTCCTTGTTCTGCCCATTTGATAAGGTCAGAATTAGAAGGCATTTCAGCGCCTACCATTCTTAAGAATGACGCTACTGTTCTATTACCATATCTTTCAAACTCCTTTTCATAAGTATCTGGAAGATACTGATTCAAGAAATTGAAATTAGTAATATAGTTTGATTGTACGGCTACTCTCTCAGCACTTGGTTGTAACGCAAATGATGGAGCGCCGGCTACTGCTCCTGGCATAATTTTTAATTTTTAAATGTTATTAATTATTTTTTTTTATACTTCTAATCTTTAAACCTCGACCTGAATCTTGATTTAGAGATCTTACTTTGAAGCCAGATTTTGATGTGACTTGTGGAGCTGATCTTACATCCATATTTATGTTTTTTGATTTTTTGGATATATTCTCAACTGCATCAGCCTTGCCTTGTTCGTAAAAGAACTTAGCATACTTGTCCGGATTCATGGCCATAGATAAAGCTCTATGATACTGAGAAGTGTTTTTTACCAAACCTCTATCATCAACATATTGTTGGATAAAATTATCGATAGACGATTGACTCTTTTTAACATCTTCAACAGCAGAAGGTAAATAAGAAATTTTTTTATCATTAATAACAAACTCAAAACCTTTGAAGTCTTTATTAAATACTTTATTAGTTTCTTCTTTAAACCAATTTAGCTTATTAGCTGCTTCCTTTTCGTAAACAGCATTTTGCTCTATGTACTTTCTATAAGCTTTTATTTCCTTATCATCACTCTCAGAAACAACTCCTCTTGACTCAAGTGGAAGCTTGTATTTTTCTTTTTGTTCTTTAAAGTACTTTTTAGCTTTAGATAGTTCTCTTTTTTTTGCTAGTTGTTTTTTCTTTTTTTCTTTGTCATCATCTAAATCCTCATCATAACCAAACTTATCATCCATTAAATATTGTATATCTTCTGAATCTAAACCTTCTTCGGTTACAGAATAATAACTAGCAATTAAAGAATCAGGATTCATAGAATCATAATCTTGTTGTAATTTTACAAAATCATCAATCCCTCTTCCTGTTTCTTTTTTATATTCAAAGTAAGCTTTAACGTCTTCAGGTAATTCCTCTGACGTATTACGCTTAACAATGAAATCATCCAGTGAAGATACCTCTTCACCGTATTTCTTTTCAATATATGAAAGAACGTCACTATCTGACATTTCTGGAGCAGAAACTTCTTGAGCTTCAACTTCAGGTTCTTCAACTTTTTCTTCTACTACTGATTCCTTTTCAGGAGGAGCCTTTTGAAGATTAATACGCTCTACACCATCCTGTGGTGCGGAATTGTCTAATGCCTCTTGCTGAGCTTCATGCTTATCAAGTAGTTCTTTTTCAATTTCTTGTGTTGACTTAGATTCTAATTCACCTAGGTCTTTTACTTTAATTTCCATTTGATTTAATTTTTTACAAAGTTAAACAATAATTCTAAATATATTTAAGACCTTTTATATGAGTATAAAGATCTTTTCCTAATTTTTCTCCTACCGTCTTATCGGACTTATAATGAACTCTTGCTAAAAGTCTACTATTAGATATATTATCTGATGCTTTTTTAAACTCTGTTTTTAAATTAGGATACATATCTGTTAAAGCAAGCGACACTAATTTTGATTGCGCGGAGTGACCTGAAGGAAATGCAGGAGTTTGTGCGCTTTTCATTTTTAAGTAATCTAAGTTAATGTTAAATTTTTCCGCATTCACATTAGGCCGTGGTCTATTGTGATACTTTTTAATCTTTAGTATTATTGGCTCAGATTCTTTCAATAATTTTTCTACTACTTTATATGGGAAAGGCTCAATTCTATATGCAAAAATATTCTGAAATACATTTATTATATTATCAAATTTATTAGCCTGAATTGTGTTTAAAGGTTTTAGTTTTAGATTTTTTATTTCATTTAATGTCTTTAGTGAATTATCACTAGGATAAGAAATTGATTTATATTTGTCAATGCTAAATCCTGAAAACATTATCTAGGGTCAAATTCAGCTAAATCAAAACCATCTAAAGTATCTTCATTAGATTCAAAACTTATAGGTGGTAAATTATTTTTTCTTTGTTCGATTAATTTTGATTGTTCGGTATTAGCTTGACTTATTCTTTTGTTTTTAGCTTTCTCTCTACTTTTTTCTCTTTGATTTACAGCTTCTTCTTCTCTACCTTTTAACTGCATATTATAATCAAATTCAACTTGCATCAACTCACGTTTTAACATAGCTTCATTTTTAAGTCTTTCAATATCAAAAGCTACTTCTGCTTGTTTGGCTTGCATTTTTACTTGAGCTTCCATTTGAATTTTTTTCATTTCTTGTTCAGCTTGCATTTGTTGAACTTGCATTTTTGTTTGCGCATCCATTTGTTTTTGTGTCATTGCAAATTGCTGATCTTTCTCTTGTTTCTTTTGTCTTTTTACTTTAAGTAATTGATTTGCAAGTTTAATGTTTTTTAATTCTCTTATATCAATAGCGTCTTCTAAATTTATATCGTTTTTAGATAAAGCCATTTGGATATTTTGTTCTAGCTGAGCTTTTTCTTCTTCATCAGGAGCAACTTCTATAAATATACCAAAGTCATATATGTATAAATCTTTTATCTCTTCTAGTATACCTACATTGTATTTGCCTATTTGCATTTTGAATTCCTCTTTGAATTCTGCATACTGTAATATATCTGCAATTCTAACAGATAAAGCTTCTGCTAAAGTTTGAGTTATATATAAACTACCATGTAAGATATGACGAGTTGCTGTATTAGAATTTAAAGCCGCTAATTTTTGTACACCTACTAAAGCATATGGGTCGGGTTTTGAACCATCTCTGGCTTCATTTAAACCTGTCACACCTCTTAGCATATCCATATAATGATTATAAGTTCCTATTAAACTATTAATCTTGCCTTGACCACTACTAGCTGTTAGCTGTTGAATAGGTACTCTCGCGTTATTAAATTCACCATCTTGGGTATAGCTTCTACCAATAACAGAACCGGTTTGAAAATATAACCTTAATGCATCTTGAGGGTTGTAAGCATTGCCTGTCCCTAGGTCTACTTCATTTAATCCATCTGCATCTATAAAAACCCCATCCGGTACAGTCCTTGCGATTACTTGTTGAAGTTTTAAATGCGTCATTTGAATTAAGTCAGCAAATGTAATCATACGTCTTACTAAAGATTCTATTACACCTTTATACATTCTTGGAGCGCAAGCCACATAATTAGGCATTGCATATTGAGAAGCCGACTGTGGCCTTACCATGTTCTCCATTTTATTCCATTGAAGCATTATGTTTGTTCCCATAACCATAACACCTTCATACCATACATCTATTTTCTTTTCTACTTTCTCAAAGTTCCCTTCATCCATCATCTCTTCAGGGGGATTAAATTGATCGTCTTTTTCTATAACTCTTGCTCCACCTCCATCTAGTTTCTTTTTCTTATATACTATTGAGTTAGTTGTTTTATAATTAAAATACAATAACGTTGCAGTATCTCTATTAAATATACTATTTTCATAAAATTGAGCTACATTATAATAATCATACCACGCTTGACTATATTTAGAAATTTCATCTAAATCATCATTAGTTAAAGTTGGATCAATTTTAGGAAGCTCTGTCATTGGGACAGTTTTTATTTCACCCCAATAGAAACAATCTTTAAAATACGGATCTTCCGTATAACTATAGACTACATTAGCTGGATCCACATAATCCACTTTTACTCCTTCACCAGCTAAAAAATACTGCTTTGTCATTCCAACACCTAGTACCGTTAAATCATAATCAACTCTTTTTCTAACTTGAGAATAATGATTTTCTTCAAATAAAGTATTTATAGCTTCTTCTTCTGCAATCTCAATCCCTGGTTTGTAGTTTAATTGCATGTACAATGCCAACTCTTCATCATTATTTGGAAGTTCTTCTGGATCAGTTGCAAAAGGGTTTACACCAAATCCTTTTTGTATTTGACTTAGTATAGGTTTAGCCACCATATCCGCCTCAATCATATCTTGAAATGAAGAACGATTCTCAGCAGACAGAGCGTCTTGAGAATATGCTTGAACTTTAAACAATCTGTCTGACATTCCATTAACTACAATGTCAACAAACTTAGGTATAATAGGAACAGGTGTCCAATCTAAATTTAGATAACTTAAGTCGCCATCTATTGCTAATTCATTTTTATATTTTTGAACTGACTGCTCACCTCTAGCGTACAGTCTTAATCTGTGATAATCTCTCCATTGAGAGTAAAACCTACAAGTACTACTGTCTTTTCGAAACCATTCATATTGAATTGCTTGTCCAATTTGCAATCCATATTCTACCGTATCTTTTTCACTATCAGAAACAAATAAGCTCGGAAACCCAACTGGGTTTATATCAATTTTTACATCTACCATTAAGTACGTATTTTGCTATATATTCCCTTATTATTATACATTGCAAAGTTAATCTTTATTTTTGACTCTTTTTTTTGCGGTGTGTATAAGTGTTTTTGATTAGCCATTATAGCTAGTCCGGTACTTATACTTGCATCAAACTTAGTTCTGTTGTTAATATTAAATCTAGCCCAGTCTTCTAAAGTACGATTAAAATACATACTACCCATATCCAATTTATCTCTAAACGAACCTTCCATATCCATACCTACATACTTTTCTATATAACTTTCAATAGCACTAGCATGAGCCTGTTTTACTTCTTCAGAAGAATTAGGTATTCCTCCTATTTCTTTTTCTGATTTTGATAATTTATTATAAATTTTATCAGGCCTATTCATACAGTATTTTCTATATCCTCTGTTTTTAAAATGATATAATAATCTAGGTTTATTATTTTCTATTAATATTGGCATTCCATAAAACACACAAGCCATAAGAACGTCTTCAAAAAACAACTCTGCTGTTTGAGGTCTAGCAACATACTCTAAAAAAAACTCATTACTTGGAGCGTTATCCATATTAAATTTAGTTAGACCATGTAATGCTCCATTAGATCCGCCGCCACCTACTGTTCCAGATATATCATATGAGTCACAACCAAAGCTGCCTAAGTGTTCGTTACCCGGCAAATAATTTCCGTTGTTATTTAACCTGCAATTTTGCAAGTTTTTTTCTGGTATCCAAGAAACTAAAAACCTACCTCTTAAATCTGGAGTCCATACTACTTTAGAGTCTTTGATTCCATCTTTCCAACTAAATCTACCTTGCGTTAAAAAATGTTCTTTAATTAAAGAGTCATTGTAATCTATTTGCTGATAAATTTTTGTTAAATTAAATAATGACTGTTTACTTTCATCTCTAAATGCATGTGAATCAGTTCTTGGAAATTGCCTGTAAAATTCATTTAAAACATCTGGATCTTTTTTTAATGATTCTACTTCGTTTTCCCAATAATTAATAGCACCATGATAAATAAACTCTCCATCAGAACCTATAATACTTTTGTCTGGAGTCTTAAACACAGGCATACCGTACCTATCTATGTATCCTTCAAAATTCCATTCCATAGGTATAAAAAGATTATATAGTCCACTTTTTGTTTGACCGTTTTGATTTCTGTTTTTTACATCAGAATCATAAAATAGTTTTTTAAAATTAGAACCTCCCTTGTCTAATGCGTTAGATGTAGAACCCATCATGCACTTTCCAATAATTTTACTACCTAATCTTAAACAAGTCTTGGTTACATTCCAATTATTTATAATATTATCTGGCTTTAACCATTTACCTGATTCATCATGAATTAATAGTTTTAATTTTTCTCCATCATAACTGTTGTCTGCAGTGTTCTTCCAATCTATAGTTGTATCTAATCCTTCTAACTCTTCTTCATTTGCCTGAAACATATTTTTTTTAGTAATCTTAGAAGCTGGTACTCTGTAAGCTAATTCAGTTTTTGGTCTATCCATACCGTCCTGTATCGGTTTAAAAAAGAAAGGATAGTTGTTGGAAATAGGAACTATTTTATCTGTAAACATTTTTTTAGCATCAGATCCAGTTTTAGAAAGTACGCCTACTCTTGCATCTTTACTTATAGTAGCTGTATTAACCGCTTCACAAGAACCCATAAACGAAAAACCTGAACGTCTTATTTTTAAATAACACATACCAAAACTTCTTTTATCAGCCTTACATGCTTCCCAAAAAATATAAAATATTCTGTTAGCTTCTCGAAACTCTGGTTTACCAATATCTATTTTTGTCCATTGCAAATACATATAATGAGTACCTGTTATGTATGTAGGATTTCCATTATTGTAAAACCAAAAACCTTCATCTCTTCTATCAAACTCAGTTTCAATATAATCTACCCATTGATTTTTAAATTCAGTATTCTTTTCGTGCCATTGAAATATTGAATTAATTTTTGATAGCATTTTAGGATACTCAAATACTGACCAATATTGATCTGAAGTTTTTTTAGATTTTTTAAAAATTTGCTTTGGAGTTTTTGGTAAACCAATTAACAAACCATTTATATTATATATGTCACCTACCGTACCGTCTTTACTAATAACAACTAAATCATGTTTAGGATTATAACCATAAGTCCAGGACTTATGCTGATTCATCTTTAGCATAGATTGTTTAGATACATGGTTTTTTACAACAGTATATAATTTATTTTGATCGTCTTTCTGCAAATCCTTGTATTGATTTTTCTTCTACTTTTTCAACTCCGTTTAATAAGTCTTTTTCTAATTCAATTCTTGTTAATATTTCAAACGCATCAAATATAGCAAGCTTTTTAGTAGCAGCTGCATTTTTTAATCTATCCGCAGCTAACTCATCATCTTTATCATATTTAATAATATCTTCTTTAGCTACTTTTATTAGTTGTGATACAGCTAATCTTCCTGCGTTAATTATTTCAAGTTTCAAGTCTTTTGATGTTTTCATAATACCATAGTTATATTATTCCAAAACATTCTATAAAGCTTTTCCCCATTTATATAAAAAGGGTATTCACACTCAGGTTCGAATACCACTTCATCATTTTCATTTACACCTAATTCGGTTAGTTTTTGATTAGAATATTTAACTATACCTACAAGAGGTTCTTCTTCTACAGGTTTCATAATTATTGATTCTCTTACAGGCACGGGTTTTATAAAACAATACTTAGAATGAGTTTGCCATTTACCTTTATTATAATACATATAAAACTGATCGTAATCAATAAAAAATAAATCTTCTTTAAAAAAACTTCTTCCGCTTTTTTCTCGACCTTTCATGTCATAATATATTTTAAAAACATTATGATGAACTAACAATATATCTCCTGTGTTTATTTCTCCCTTATAATTTAACGGACAACTAACTACTTCAGCAAATCTATTGGAGGCAGTGTGATCTTCTTGAGAAACACTTGTAAAAAAATCTATACTTCCTATTTTTTTTACATTATCATATCTTCTACCCTTTAAAGGTTTTACTATAAAATAATAAGGTGATTTCATTTTTTAATTTATGAGCCACAACCTATACAATCTATATATGTATCTGTTGGTTTTACTCCATTTAATTTCATTTTTATATTGTGAATCTTATCGGCAATTTCCATTTCCTTTTCAAATGTCAATCCCGCTTGTTTTTTTTGTTCTATATATATATCAAGTTCTTCTTTTAATTCTTCAATATTTAACTTTAACATACTTAAAAATTTATATTATATTCTATCGATATAGGCATATTAGAATTAAATTCTTTCCATAATAATACTTCATTATTTTGTTCAATCCAAATTTTTATTGAACTCTTTAAAGAATCATGTTTTATTAAATGTATTGTGTAACTGCCACCTAAGACAGGCTGCCCTACTAAGTAATGCATAGCGCTAGACTTATAGTCCGAACCTATTGAAATCTTTCTAATATCCATTTAGACTAGAAGTTGGAACCTACAGTTAACACTCTATAGTATACATTTACATACAATACTCCTGTACCCTGTGTAGGATTACTTCCACCAGCGTGTAAAGTTAACGCAGTGTTTGGCGCTATAATTTCTGTAGCGGAATTAGGAGTCTCAGGTTTAAATGTTGCGTCTACGGCTGAATTAATAGTGGTCGAGCTATTTGAAATTGACCCTAGAGATTCAGCACCTATTTTAATCGGCAAGGCTGGTGTAAAATCATATGGAGTTGCCCCCGCATCCATGTAACACATTATGCTTATTATATCAAGAATTTTTCCTGCACCTGGCGCTGCAACTAAAGTTGCTGGCGTAGTAGCTAATGTCAACAAAGCTGCGCTGCTTACAGAAACATTTGCTGTTACAGCAGAATCCGAAGCTAGACCTAAAAAACTTTGAACTTGTGAAAGAGTTACGGTTTTAGTTGCTAATGAATTATTTGCATCTGTAATAATTAAATAATCGTTTCCCTCTAAATTACTAATTGTAGGGTATGCTGTTATATTACTTATTTTCGCCATCTTCTGGTTTGTCTTTTATCTCGCCTGACTCTAAATTAATTACTACGTTATCTCCGTATTCTTTAATTAATTCAGCTTCAAAAGTTTTGAATTCAGAGCTAAGATTATCGATGGAATTTAATGCTTGATGTTTTCTTACTTCTAAATCTCCGATTTCTTTATGAAGTCCTGCGAAATTTTGTTTTAATCCTTGAAGTTTACTTAAATGCTCTTCACTTATTTTTTTTACTTGTTCACTCATTTTATTATATTTAATTATTATTTTTTCAAATTTACGTAAATTATTTTATTTTATGCACTTTCTAAAATTTTCCTTAAATATACAAAGGCAGTAATTGGAATTACTGCCATTGTTTATTTATTTCTTATTAGTTAAAATCTATTAATCTATACGCTATTGAAAACACTACAGGAGTATCTCCTTGCGTTACTTGCATCTGAGAAGTTGCTGCTAAGACAACACTTGTATTTAGTGACGGCGTTAGACCAGCACCAAGCGGGACTGCTTCCATCGCGGTACCTAGAGCATTAAAAAAATTCTGGTAATCGATATTTGAGCCAGTGCTAGAGCCTTGGCTATATCCAACACGTTGGCCTAAACCAGTCAATGCTAAAAAATCATATCTTACGTTTGCTGCTCCAACCTGTAAATACGAAACAATACTTATTACTTCTATTACTTGATTTGCCCCTGGTGCAGCAATTAATTCTACAGTTCCACCACCATTTAAACTACGTACTTGGGTGCCTGTTAATGTAACTGTTGCATTTAATAAATCTGTTGAACCGCCCCCTCCACCTGGTGTTTGAAACGAAGGATTCGCACCTGGCCCTGCTGAAGTTAATACTTGTCCC
>JAAHTG010000210.1_pt1 | contig 56202 bp, 51 predicted proteins | sample 6116081 | NCBI WGS metagenome assembly JAAHTG01 (sample SAMN13939989, study PRJNA603662) | sponge metagenome | isolation source: marine sponge | host: Mycale hentscheli | place: New Zealand | collected 2005 | reverse complement strand
AAAGTATTACAAGCAGTCAAAAAGTCTAAAACCCTGAGCGAAAGATAATTACGTTGGAGGGGGGTGGGTCGAGCAATCCGATTCGGGGCTCCCGCTCGTGCGCCCGCGTACATATATAATCCCCCACCTAAATAGAACTCAGATCAAAAAATAGGGGGTGTGTGTAAAGCTGTAATAGAATGTTATAGGGTGTGTTTAGGGGGCGTTTAAGGGTATGTTTTTGGGGAGGGCGTAGATGTATATACCTCAAAGTTGTTTTGCGCTTTAAAAGCGCCCTGAGGGAGTATGTATGTTGGAAGCTGTAGAGAGGTGGTAGATCGGGGAGTGGTGGACAGCTAAAAGGAGAATGTAGTTGTGCTGTATTCGGAGTTACTTTGGTTGTCTGAGCTGTAGGGGTGGGTGCGGCGTTGAGCGCCACCCCGTTAGTAAATTGTTCTTTTGGATGTCTGAGGATATGATGCTCGTGACTTGATGTGATCACCTCATTGGGCAAAGTTACAGCTTATTTTTTAGAATGTCAAGTCAGTGTTTATGGGGGATACAGGAGGTTTAGGCAAGCCTAAAACTCTTACCATCGTCTAGTTTAGGCAAGCCTAAAACTTTTAACGGTATATTCTAGCTGTCAGAGAGTTATGATATCTTTATTATCTTTGTGCCTATGACAGGAGCTATTATCATATTAGGGATCGTATCATTGTATGCGATGTTGGTTCGTATATCTAAACTAGCGTTTGATGTACCGGAGCCATTTGCCTGTGGAAGTGATGAGGTATGCTATTGTGATAAATCTAAAGACTGTAAAAAGAAAGCATAGATGAAACTAAAGAAGTACGGTAAAGGCGGTAAGTACAGTATGTACAACAAGGGTGGTGTTAATCCTAAGAAGAAGATGACCCCTGCAGAGCGTGAGGCAGAAACGACTAAGATGGCTGGTGTCGCTAAGGAGCGTCTAGAAGAAATGGCAGGTGAGAAAGCATACCTTGCAAGACGTAAGGAAGCTGATCGTGAGTACAAGCAAGCCATTAAAGAAGGAGCTACCCCAGAGCAAGCGACTAAGATCGCAGAGAAGTACCTCTCTCAAGGTGGTAAGATGTACTTGAAAGGTGGGCAAGTAAAGCTTGACGCTAACAAGGACGGAAAGATCTCTGGATCAGACTTCAAGATGTTGCGTGCAAAGAAGAAGTAATGAAGGCTAAGAAGAAACTAATTAAACGTAAGGATGGATCATACTCACCTCGTGGGCTATGGGACAACATACGTGCAAATAGAGGCTCTGGTAAAAAGCCTACTAAGGCAATGCTTGAAGCCGCTAAAAAAATAAAACGTGAAAGCTAAGAAAGCTAAAACACACGAGATGGTGAAGGCTCCTTCAGGTTATCATTGGATGACTGAGAAGGGGCGTCACTACCTTATGAAGCACGAAGGAGATTTTGTAGCACACAAGGGAGCTAGCCTAGAGGCTAAATTTCGCGTGAAAAAGGCGCATTGATCTTAACCTCACCCTGCATCTTATTATAGAAGCGAGCTACAAAGATTCTACCCTTCTGGGATAGTGCGTAGCGTATACGATAGTTCTCACCCAACTCCTCACGGAACAGGTGATCATTCTTTTCATTGTTAGGTGCGTATCTGTTAAAGTGCTTGTAGAGGTATCCCTTCTTTAGTAGTGGATATATTATTGTCTTACTCGTACCCCACTTCTTATTGCCGTACTGCTCAGCAATCCAGTCCCTAGTCCAGAACTCCAGGTCGTAAACAAAAAGCATAAACCTTACCTGTGATTCATTGACATCATAGTTCGTAGACATATCCCTCATTACTGGATGCCACAGCTTTAAATAATTGTCTTTGATGAATTTGTCGTTGATGTATGAGAAGTCTCTGAACATCTTAGACTTCGCTACCCGTCCCTTTGGCATAGCTGTAAAATTAAATTAGTATCTTTGTGCAAAGTTAACTAATTAAAACGGTATGGCTACATTAGCAGGTCAGAAGATCAAAGATAAGTACGGAAACCTACTACACGTAGAGGGTGGTGTTACAGCTTCATTAAAAGATGTAGAGGATGGCAGCGGTAATGCAACCGCACTTAGCGTCTCTAGTTCAGCTGTAGGAGTAGATGCCTTGAGCTTTACTACAGCACCATCGGTATCCACGACAGAGCTTACAGCTTTGTTTCTTGATGGTAGTAACAACGTTGTTCAGAGAGATATTAGTTCAGCAGCCTTTGGTACCTCAGGAATTTTTGAAGAAACCTTTGTAGGTACTACGGAAAATAACATTGCCCTTGGAGCTGCTCAAACAGAAGTTGTACCATTCAGTAGCCCAACGAATAATATTGACTCTACGAGTTTTCATTTCGGAAACACTCCTGCTCAGTTTAGATTAGATTCTTTATCAAGAGAATATATTGAAAACATTTCTGGTGTTAGCATACCTGTATTTGTAGATATGTCTGCGACTGTTGAGGTTTCATCACCTAACGCAAGCATCACCTACACCCTTCAGAAATGGAACGGTACATCTTGGAATAATGTTAAAGCTGTAACAAGATTCAAGTCAAGCACTGGTTCACAGATTGATTCTTTTTGGGGTATCTTTATGTTAGGAGCAGCAGAGAGACTTAGAATACAAATTTCTAGTAGCACTGGTGGTGTAGCACTATCAATGTCTAGTCAATTTAAATTCACAGCAAAAGAAACAGGTAACATACTTTAATATGACTGAAAAGCAAAAAGATTGCATACTAGAGATTCAAGAGCTCGTACTGGCTATTAACGCTGTTGTTAAGAAACACGATTTAACAGATGAGTTCCTAGCGTGTATTGCTATAGGTTTTTTAAATATGGATACCGTCTACGAAGATGAAGAAGGGAACGAGCGTGCAGATATGAGCTTGCTGTCTTCATTCTCTGTAGCAGACGAAGATGAGCTAGATGATTTGCTTTCCTATTGTGTGGAAGCATACAGAATGGAAGAGGAGGATTCTAAAAGCGATCCTTCAAATATAGATTACTGGATTAACTTATCACGAAGAGACGGAGATATAAACTAAATCTCTTTTTCTTTACATAACTTAAATTAAAATGATACGTAAAATTATAATCGGGGTAAACCCTCTTAAGGCTATGGCTTATTACATAGGTCAGAAAGCCGGCGAAAGTATCGTTGATACTATCATACTAGACGACAAGCACCTACACAAATACGGAACACAGAGGTATCTGATATACATTAAACACCCTGAAGATGGTGTAATGCTCTGGAAGTCCGTTGAAGGTATGCCGGTACTACTGGAGTACGACTGCGACTTTTCTTAACTAAGCACAATTCAATTTAATATGAAAGCAATTTATGACTTCTTTGTGCGCCTACCTAAAGCTTTTAACGATGAAGTTGAGGTGGGTGATACAACTATTTACATCGATCCAAAGTGGAACGAGTTTGAAAACCGAAAGATGGAAGCTGAGATTGTAGCTGTACCTGAGAAGTATGACACAGGTGCTAAGGTTGGCGATACACTGTACTTTCATCATCACGTTCTTATTGCCGGAAACGGAACAAGACAACGTTTGCAAGACGATATCTATTATGTCAAATACGATCCCAACAATAGCCACGCTACACAAGCCTATGCCTACAAGAACAAAGATGGCGATGTACAGCTGTTGTCAGAGTGGGTATTCCTTATCCCAGAGGATCAGCCTGATGAAGAGGTTACAGAAAGCGGAATCATTACTGAGCTAAAGAAGCCTGAGTATAATCAATTTGGGTACGTACTATATGACTCAGATATTGTTAGAGACCTGGGCTTAAAAGCTGGCGATAAGGTAATGATTATGAAGAACGCTGACTACCGTATGAAGGTAGATGGTCAAGAAGTATTCCGCACGCATATTGATCATATCTACGCAACCGGATTCTAATGGGTCGTAAGAAAATATTCAGCAGCGTAAGAGCCGGTGAGGAGCTGTTGGAAGCTATGGCTGAGGCTATACGTAACATCACCGAGGAAATAAAGCGACCTATTGATACTGAACAAACTGGATCAGGCAGGCGTGCTGAGCTAAAGAGTATTAAGGAATCTGCTTTAGATGCAAAGGAGTTAATTACTGAGTATCAGAAACTTGAGACAATGATTAGAGAACTTAAAGAGACTGGAGGCATTGAAGGCGATCAAGACTTTGGTGGTGGATTCAGTGAGCAGTTTGCTAAACGATAATGGGTGTACTTAAAGACATAGAAGGATACGAAGAAAAGGTTATTAATATATGCCCTAACGATAGTGAGGGTGAGATTATAGAGATTGCTAATCTAGCTATACAGCTACCTAAGCAACCGGACCACAACCGTATATTGTATCACGACCTACCTGTAGAAGAACAGCGATGGAAGAGACAGGATATGCCTGTAGAACTTGCACGCATAAAGTCTATGGATGAGTGGTATGATATGCCTAAAGAGTTTAAGAAGAAGTACGAGCCATATATACGTAGAGAATTTGAACGCCGTAACAATGGTCTCTGGTTTTATAACAATGGTGTAGCTACTTACATTACAGGTAAGCATTATATGATGCTCCAGTGGAGTAAGATTGATGCCAGCTTCTACGGTTACTACCTTAAGTTTCAAAGGGATATTATGATTCACCTTGAGGCTTGCTTTGTAGATCCTAGATGTGCAGGGCAGATATACACTAAGTGTCGCCGTTCAGGATACACAAACGTAGCCTCTTCAGTGCTTGATGATGTAGGTACTTCAACCTATGACGTTACTGTAGGTATTATGTCTAAGACCGGTAAGGATGCTCAGGAGAACATCTTTATGAAAAAGGTAGTAGGTATGTATAGACACTACCCGTTCTTCTTTAAGCCTATACAGGATGGTACTACCAACCCACGTACAGAGCTGGCATTCCGTGAGCCATCAAAGCGTATTACTAAGAAGAATAAAACTGCCGGTGGTGGTGAGGCACTTAATACGATTATCAACTGGCGTAACACTACATCCAATGCTTATGATGGTGAGAAGCTAAAAGTAATATTCATTGATGAGGCTGGTAAGTTTGAGCGTCCTGAAGATATCCTAGAGGTATGGCGTATACAGCGTACCTGTTTAATGGTGGGTCGTAAATTTGTTGGTAAGGCAATCATTGGATCTACAGTTAACCCACTAGATAAGGGCGGTAGAAACTATCGTGACCTTTGGGATATGTCTGACCCTAGCGAGCGCAATGCCAACGGGCGTACAAAGAGTATGCTTTACAGAATATTTGTACCGGCATATGAAGCGTTAGAAGGATTCTTTGATCGCTACGGCAATCCTGTTATTGATGACCCTGAAGAACCTGTAGACGGTATAGACAATGAGTTTATTGAGATTGGCGCTAGAACATATTTAAAGAACGAGCGCAAGGCTTTGTCTAACAACAGTAATGAACTTAACGAGGTTATACGTCAGTTCCCATTTACAGCTGAAGAAGCCTTTAGGGATTCTACGAAAGCCAGCTTGTTTAACATTGGTAAGATCTACGAACAGATAGAGCACAATCAAGAGCTGTACCCTCACCCTGTGGTTAGGGGAAACTTTGTTTGGAATAACGGAGCTCAGGATACAGAGGTTCTTTTTAGACCCGATCCTGATGGTAGGTTTAGGGTGGCTTGGTTACCTCCTATAGGACTTAGAAATAAGGTACTGTCTGAGAACGGTAAAAAGATACCGGGTAATAAACACTTAGGTTGTGGTGGTGTGGATAGTTATGATCTTGACGCTACTGTTGATGGTAGAGGTTCTAAGGGAGCATACCACTTATACAACAAGTTTAATATGGAGCATCCCTCTAATATGTTTGTGTTAGAGTACGCATCACGCCCACCACTGGCTAGGATATTCTACGAGGATGTACTTATGGCAGCAGTGTACTATGGCTATGAGATTCTTATAGAAAATAACAAGTACGGTATTGCCAGATACTTTGAGAATAGGGGTTACGATGGGTATCTAATGGATAGACCAGAACATCTAAAGTCTACAGCTAGGGTAGCTGTAAAAACAAAAGGTATACCCTCTAACTCACAGGATGTTATACAGGCACACGCACAGTCTATTGAAGCTTACATTCACGAGCACATAGGTCTTAATGAGAATGGTGAGTATGGTCGTATGTATTTTGAGCGTACACTAGAAGACTGGATAAACTTTAAGATAGATAACCGTACCGCATATGACCTTACGATATCTTCAGGTCTAGCTTTGCTCGCAGCACAGCGTGTAATAAAAGAAAAGAAGAAGTCAGATTTTTCTAATAAACAGTTCTTCAGGAAGTTGAAACCAATCATACGTTAATATTCGTTATATTTGCAGTTGATAACGATTCAGCGAAAAGATGAATAAAAGTATGAAAGGAGGCTTTCCTAACCCGTTAGCCAACGTAGAAGAAAAGTTGAACGAGCAGTACGGATTGCAATATGCAAAGGCTATGCTCGCTCAATGGGGTGGTCTAGATAATCAAAATAGTATTTACGGTAAAAGGTTTAAGGAGTTTGAAAGGGCTCGTGCATATGCCGCTGGTACTCAAGACACATCTATCTATAAACAGATTCTAAATAGCCTTGATCCTGATAATGGTGATGGGACTCTAATGTCTTTAGACTGGACACCTGTTCCTATTGTACCTAAGTTTGCTAAGATTGTAGTAAACAAAATCATCTCTTCTTATCGTTATCCTCAAGTAGAAGCTGTTGACCCGTTATCACAAAGCGAGAAAGACATTAAGAAAAGAAAGATTGCAGCTCGTATTGAGAACAAAGAAAAGTTTCAAGAAGCTAAGGCTGCAGGTCTAGAAGTAGATATTGATCCAGACCGTTTACCGGAAACTCCTGAGGAGGCTGAGATCTTCCTGGAAACAAATGTAAAAACAGACGCTGAGATTGCAGCACAGCTAGGAACACAAATGACGCTTAGCTGGAATAACTTTGATGAGCGTGTATATAGACGTGTAGTTGAAGATTTAGTTACCTGTGGTATGGGAGTTTCTAAAAGAACTAACGACCCTAACTACGGGATTAGTCAAGAGTATGTAGATCCTAAGCTGTTTATCCACAGCGTTACAGAAGACCCAACACTTTCAGACTTAGTATACGCAGGTCATATTAAGACTATGTCTATTGCTGAGCTAAAAAGAATTGCAGGCTCTAGATTTACAGAGAAAGAATATCAAAACATTGCACAGGGTGTAATGAATAAATACGGAAACGACCCTAGCAATTTCACACGTAGACAGCTAGGAGACACTGTGAACATACAGGATATGCCGTATGACGAGTATAGCGTTCAGGTACTAGACTTTGAGTTTATGTCTGTAGACTCTATGATATACGAAAAGAAGATGTCTCGTTTTGGTAACCAAGGTTTCTACTTTAAGGGTGAGAAATGGGAAGTGCCAAAGAACTCCGTCTATGATCGTGATATCGTAAATATGAATAACGCCACTATATATGGTGGTGCTTACATTATTGGTACTGACTATATGTACAATTACAAGCAATGTAATAACGTACCTAAGAATATGCACGACCTTACTCGTGCAAGACTTTCCTACAGTGTTGTAGCAAATAACATTCGCAATATGATCCCTAAGTCGCTAGTGTCTAGCGTTATTGGATTTGCGGATCAGTTACAGCTGTCACACTTAAAACTACAGCAAGCTGTTGCTAAGGCTAAGCCTGATGGTATTATGATTGATATCGAGGGTCTAGAGAATGTTGACCTAGGAAGAGGCGGTGAGCTAACGCCATTGCAGATACAAGATATCTATGAGCAAACTGGTGTAATGTACTACCGTAGTAAGAATCCAGAAGGTGGTTTTCAGAACCCTCCTATTCGTGAGATTAACAACAGCATCAGAAACATTAACGAGCTTATTGCATTGTACAATCACTACCTACGTATGATCCGTGATGCTACGGGTATTAACGAGGTTGTAGATGGAACGACACCTAAGGGTGAGGCTTTAGTTGGTGTAAACCAGATGGCTGTAAGCGCTTCTAACAATGCTTTGTATGACATTACGAACTCAGCTATGATCTACTACCGTAGAGTGTGTGAGGATATTGTTAAGTGTTTACAGATACTACCTAGTAAATCTGTGTTGTATCAGGTCTATGAGAAAGCTATTGGTAAAACTAATATGGGTGTACTTAACAGCTTTAAGGACCTGCCAATGTATAACTTTGGTGTTCGTGTGTTAAGCGACCTTAGTGACGTTGACCGTCAGTACTTAGAGCAGAACATTCAGATTGCTTTATCTCAAAAAGAAATTGACCTAGAGGATGCTATTGCAATTCGCAATATTAAAGATATTGATCAAGCTGAGAGACTATTAATTATTCGCCGTAAGAAGCGTATGGCTCAGCAGCAAGCTATGCAGCAAGCTAATATTCAAGCACAGTCTCAAGCTAATGCTCAAGCAGCTCAAGCAGGTATGCAGGCAGAGGTTCAAAAAGAACAAGTGTTAGCACAGCTAGAGATGCAGAAAAAACAAATGGAGTTTGAAATGAAAGCTCAGCTTGCTCAGATGGAACATCAGATGCGTATGGAGCTTGAAAGATTAAAAGGCGAGTACGGTATCGTTGAGCAACAAATTGAAAGCCGTGTAAAGAATTCGGCAGAATCAATGAAAGAAGATCGCAAAGATGAGCGTGTGAAGAAGCAAGCTGTAGAGCAATCTAAGCTTATTAGCCAGCGTCAAGGGCAGAGAGGTGAGTTGCCTGATCAAGACATCTTATCTATTTGATAACCAGTAAATTAGTACCTTTGTAATATGGCAACCAGCATAAACCTAGACATATCAAACAGAGTAGATATCACCACTAGACGTGGAGATACCTTTGTTTTAGAGTTAACCTTTAATGACGAGCAAGGAGATCCTATTGATCTTTCTTCGGGATACGAATGGATGATGCAAGTACGTGAGGCGGATACCTCAACTACAGCTGTATTAGATGGTGACTCTAATGATCCATCAGCCAATGATTTTGGTTTTGCAGGAAATAACAACGGACTCTTAACCATTACATCAAGCGCTTCTATTATGGCTGGCGTTGAAGGAGGTATCTATGTTTATGACTTACAAAGCTCTCAGGGTGCTGTCGTAACTACTTGGATGTACGGAATATTCAAGGTAAACGAAGACGTAAGTGAGTAATATAACTGTAAACAACCAAGAGAGCATTAGCGTATCTATTCAACAGAGTGGATACAACAAGACTACTGTCGTTAAGCAGCCCGTACAAAATACTGTAGGTATTGCAGGTCTTAAAGGTGGTGGTGATAAAAACTACGTACACGTACAGAATGAGCCATCAGCACAATGGGTAGCGTCACACAACTTAGGTAAGAAGCCTGCTGTTGTAGTGGTAGACTCAGCGGACGAGGTGGTACACGGAGAAATTTTATATATAGACGATAACACAGTAACCCTAACTTTTGCCGGGGCTTTTTCCGGTAGAGCATATTTCAACTAACTATGGCTATTAAGTACCTATCTAGCATTAACCTCAGTAAGAACGAATTGCAGAATGCAGCAATTCAGAACCTTGCTGCCGCTCCTTCTAATCCAGTATTGGGGCAAGTATATTTCAACACCGTAGACAATGAGATCTATGTGTGTGTTAACGCATCAGCTCCTACTTGGGAAAGCTTAGGTGGTGACATTGAACAGGTCATTGCGGGAGCAGGTCTTACCGGTGGTGGTTCTGATGGTTCTGTAACGCTGAACATTGGTTCAGGTACAGGTATCACAGTAAACGCTGATGACATTCAGATTAAAAATGCTGGGTCGTTAACAAACAACACTTTAACAAAGTGGGATAGCACAAACGGTCAGCTCGTCAACTCTTCAATTACTGATGATGGTACGACTGTAACTATTGGTGCCAACCTTACAGTTACGGGTACTACTACCTATGTCAACTCTAACACTGTAGAGATTGGTGATGCTGTATTGTTACTTAATCGTGATGAAGCAGGTACTCCTACACAAAACGCAGGTTTTGAAGTTGAGCGTGGTACTTCCGCTAATGTAAGTTTCATTTGGAACGAAGAGAGTAATTACTTCTCTACCGTTGATCAGGCTTTCCATATTGGTAGTATTGCAGACATTACAGCTGCGGATGCTAATCAGCTGTTGGTTTCAGACTCAGGTGTAGTTAAGAAAGTAGATGCCTCTGATGTATTAGACTTGATTGTTATCTCTACAGAGAGTGGATCAGCAAGCCCTAGCACTGGAGACTTTACTATTGCAGCTGGTGAGGGTATTAACACTACAGGTAGTGGATCAACCATTACTATTACAGGGGAGGATGCTAGTACGACTAACAAGGGTATTGCTAGTTTCCTTGCAGCGGACTTTGATGTAAGCTCTGGAGCGGTAAGCTTAGAAGACTCTGTAGTTAAAAGTGTAAATACAGATAGTGGTACACTAACTCCTTCAGGACACGGTCTAGCGATCTTAGGTGGTGAAGGAATGAACGTCACTCACTCAGGAACTACAATTACTGTTACTGGTGAGGATGCTACTGCTACGAACAAAGGTATCGTTGAGTTAGCTACGAATGCTGAAGCAGAGGCAGGAACGGATGCTACACGAGCTGTAACTCCTGCTGCTTTAGAGGCACACTACGATTCTAAGGGATACGCTGCGGACATTACTGCTGCGGCAAGTGTCACGGTAACGCATAACTTGGGAAGCCAAGATGTGATTGTACAACTAAGAGAAACAGCTTCTCCATTTGCATATGTAATGTGTGACGTTGAGGCTACCGATACAAACAGTGCTACATTGAGATTTGGTGCTGGTATTGGAACAACATACCGAGTAATCATTCAAAGAATAGGTTAATGCCGTATTTAGGTTATTTACTTGCCCAAGCTGTAAAGGCTGGGGAAACGATAAAGAGTGCAATAAGCAGTGCCACCAGCTATGTAACAAAGGTTGGTGGTTCTGTTGTTGACTTGAGTCCCTCAGACGAGGCGTTAAAGAGTCCTAGTGCTGGTAGTGCTTTTTTTAGTGAAGGAAATAGTTGGTGGGCGTACTCAGATCTTTATTTATCTGAGGGGCAAGACTTCACTATACTTACTTGGGTAAAAGGATATCCCGATTCAGGTCACGCTACATTAGTAGGTCACGCTGCTTTTAGATTTCAAATCAGAGATAATCAAGAAATTAGACTTGATATGACTACGGGGTCATTTATTGAGAACCCTGTCTATGCTCACGGCTCATATTTTACTAATGAATGGCATCAAATAGGAGTAAAGAAAACTGGTTCATCTATACGTTTTTTTATTGATGGGGTTTCTTACGGTGCAAATCTTAGCCTATCTATAACACCTAGAGCAGGTACAGGCATAAGAATGGGACGAGATGGTCTTAGTAATATAGGCGGAGCTGATGTGCTTACAGGGCATATGTGCAATCTAGCTTTTTGGTCAAGACCTTTATCTGATAATGAGGCTATGTCTATTAAGAACAAAACATACTCAGAGCTTACAGCTACTGAAACACAAGGGCTTATATCTTGGTATGCTTTAGACGATATTGATGGTGCGTTAGCCCCTGACTCTCACGGAAATTATAACGGAACAACTGTATAATGGCATTATCTAGTGTAGCACATACTAAACCAATATTACCGAGAACATCGGATGGATCAGACTTAGGTTCTAATAGAGCAAACGTTTACTCTGGTAAAGCCCTAGATTTTGATGGGGTGAATGATAATGTAGGAATACACGATGCCACCGAGATTTGGACGGAAGATTTTAGCGTTTCTTGGTATGGCAATTTAGATGTTGTCGGCAATAATTTTGCATTCTCAAGTGGTATATATCACGGAAGCGTACAAGCAGGTATAAACTTTTGGTATGGTGGTAGTTCAAACACAAATTTTACCGCACACTTTCCCGAAAGCGATGGAACTGGTCAACAAGGTTACAATTTAACACTTGGGAAATCTTACGAGTATTGGCATCGCATTGATTTAGTATTTGTTTCTTCTTCTCGTTTATTATCGTTATATCAAAACGGAATCCTTGTTGATACAGTCACAGTCGCTTCAAATGTAGACACGGCATATATGCCTAACGGCTGGGAATTTGGGCGTTCTTATGGCGGTTCATATCCTTTGAATGGAAAGCTAACCAACCTTAAAGTATTCAACGTTGCGCTAACCGCTGCACAAGTAAAAGAACTCTACGAAAAGCCAGAACAAGCTGTTCCTACAGGAGTAGCACAGACATCGTTAACTCTACACCTCCCAATGACGGAAGGTGCTGGGTCATACGTATACAACGCTAACCAAGGTGCATTAGGTCCAGAGCTTATCTCTAACGGAGGCTTTGACGAGACTTGTCAGAAATGGGGGACAACAGATTCCTCTACTGTAGAGATTAGCAATGGTAAAGCGATATGGACTAACCCTCCATCAGCAGGATCATTTGTAGAACAACCGCTAGACCTAGAGGTAGGTAAATACTACCGAGTAAGCTTTGACTACAACGCTACAGTGTTTGGTCTTATCAATCTAGGCAACACTCAGGAAGCTGTACTAGCAGGTAGCGGTAGATGGACAGTAGATATGTACTATGGTGGTGGAGACTCTAGTCTAAACTTCCAATATGGATGGGCTACAAACTCATCTGCAAGCATTGACAACGTCTCTGTTAAGGAAGTAGTACCTACACATATCACAGGAACAATTAGCGGTGCTACGTGGGTGTCAGGGCTTCCAGAGCCATTACCTCAGACAGCGTTGATGGACTGGAATAGATATGAAAGACAGGCTACTGAGGACAATAGTGACTACTATCAAGGAACTCTAAGCATTCCATCTAACAGTGGAACTATTGTATTTAAACACGTTACTGATCCATTACTATCGGATAATAAATATATTTTTGGTTTAGGTACTTCCTCGTTAGGTTTGACTCGTGCAATAAGGCTAAGATCAACTGGTAAGTACGGTTTTGTAAGTTATGGATCTAGTACCCACGACTTTGATACTTCTGTAAACTATACCGCTGGAAAACCAACAACATTTGCATTATCTTGGGATGAGACTAAGTATGTAAATATTTATAGCGATGGGCTATTTGCTGAAAGTGTTTATAAAAGTGGATTGGTTAATTTAAGCGGTTCAAGAACACTCCGTTTATACGGTAGTAATTTTAATGCAGACTCAAACAGAGGTACAATTATATATTGGGCTTACTACGACAGAGTTTTAACTGCAACAGAGATTAACGATATAAATACTGGTAAAGTTGAGCCTACTGATGTTGATGATTTAGAATACTACTTTAGTCATCAAAACGGATACAGCTATAATGGGGTCACTCTTGCAAAAACTGGTGGGGATTTTGATAAATTGCTTATTCCATCAGGATCTACTTCAGGCAAAGACGTATTCGGTAACACTATCTCTAACCCACGTTCATCAGGTGCTTACAACTTTGATGGGGCTAGTTGGGCGCAGATACAAGAAAACAGTAGTCTTAATATACCAGCAACTAGCAATGTCACAATGGAAGCTTGGGTTTATCGTATGGATACACCTCCAGACTCTTATCCAAAATGGATTGATTGTGGTTCTGGCACGAGTACAGAAACTAATTTTTCATTTGGAACATTACTACAATCAGATGAAGTTTATGTTGAATGGAGAACCTCTTCAAGTGGTTGGATTTTTACAGATACTGATTGTACTTTTAGTAAGAACGAGTGGAATCATTTTGTTGTAACTATTGAAATGAATGGCAGCAACAGCTCTATTAAGACATATAAAAATGGGTCTTTATTTAGCACAAAATCACAAACAACAACGAGGGGTACTGGTGGTAATGCTCACATAGGTAAACCAAGATGGAGTGCATCTAGAACTTTTGTAGACCAAGTTGCCACCCCCCGCATCTACAACTACGCTCTAACAGCAGAGCAAGTAGCAGATAACTACAACGAGAAAGCAAGTACCTTTGGGGGGACTAAAGTAGCTTCAGAGCTTGATGCTTATATTGAACGTACAAACACAGCAGGGGCTACTGTAGAGGCACACAGCTGTCTATTGAATTACCTAACTGAACTAGACAAGAAATAATATGTCACTAAAGGATAAAGCTTCGTTAATATTTAAGCCTAGCAGGTACAAGTCAGGGACAGCTTATAGCTTCCGTGGAAGTGATGTTACCGTATCTAGATCAAGTGTAGGTACAAGAGTAAATGAAGAGGGAAAGATAGAAGAGGTTGCAGCAAATGTCCCTAGACTTAACTACGACCCAACAGACCTTACAAAGTGTCCTACTCTTTTAATGGAGAAAGACACGTCAAATTATGTAGCTACTTCAAATATATTTACAAACTGGACCACATATCAAGCATCTGTAACTGCTAACGCTGCTATAAGTCCTGATGGCACTCAAAATGCATACAAGCTAGTAAATTCATCGGGAAATAGTTATCACTTTATAAATTATAGTAGTAGCGGTGCAAACAGAACTCTTAGTGTTTTTGTTAAGGCAGCAGAATACTCTGTTGCTGGTATATCAAGTAGAAGTACCAATCCATTTGCAGTTACTTATGATTTGATTAATGAAACTAGTACTAAAACATACGATCAAAACAATGTGGTTCAAAATCACGGAATTAAAAATTACGGTGATGGTTGGTATCGCATTTGGGTCTCTGTAAGCGCTATGGTTCAAATGAATATTCATTGTGCGCCTTATGGGTATTCTGGAAGTTTTAACTCAAACGATGCGGATGGTGATGGTGTTTCTGGAATTTATATTTGGGAAGCACAAATAGAAGATGGTTTAGTCCCTAGTAGTATAATAAAAACAACAGGATCAACAGCAACACGAGACGATGACACTGTAACTGCTTCTAGTCCTATTAACGGTGCTAGAGGCAGCTTCTACATCAATATGAGTTCTATGCACACTACTGGATATGGAACTACTGTACCATCTGTAGCTATATACAAAACAAATACTACTACAGGAGCTATAGGACTGCTAGACAACAACACAACTAATGGTGAGATGAGAGCGGGTGCTAGGATAAACGGCTCGCTGTATTATTACAACACACACTTTTCAGCACCTAATGGTTTTAAGATGTGCTTTGTCTGGGATTCAAATGACTCAGATACTAAGGCTTATAAGAATGGTGTTTTATGGGGTACAGTTGGTGTATCATCAACACAGACGTTTAGTGATGGTATTGTTCTTAATGCTGCGACTAGAGAAAACTTCTTTGAGTACGAAGAGGTAGCTGTATACAATGAAAGGCTAAGTGAGGCAGAAGCTATAGCTCTCACATCATACGATGACTACCAAGAGTTAGTAGATCGCAATGATCTTACTTGGGAAGACCCAACATCTACAAATAATAGATTAACTGCATTACAAGAACTATAATGGGAATAATAGATAAAGCTTCATTTTACCTACCTGCTGGCGCAGCATACAAAGAAAGTGAAATCTGGGCGCAGAAGCCATTAACAGATGATGCTAAGTGTACGTTCTTGCGTGACTCTGTTGCTACTAGAACAACAGATTGTGATGAGGTGAAATCCGTAGAAGCAAATGTACCTGCTTACAGGTATAGAGATGGATTGCCGTTTCTACAGCTAGAACAGCAGTCTACAAACCTTGAAAAGAATAGCCACGGATTTATAAATGGTGGAACTAATTCTACAAACCCTAACTGGTTTGATAATCAAGTAACCATTACTAACAATACAGTAGTGTCTCCAGAAGGTAAGATTAATGGTCATACTCTTACTCTTACAAATGTTTCGTGGGATACATATACAAGATACAATGGATTAACTAATGGCACAAAGTATACTTGGTCTTGTTACGTAAAATTGGGTACTGCAACTAATTTTTGTGTAGTGCCAAACAACACTCAGAGCTGGGATTCTTTTAACAGTGAAGAAGGAGCTATTAAGAGGTTTACTTCCGCAGATGGATTAAGCACAACAGAATGGACTAGAGTGTCTATCTCTGTTACAGCAGACTCAAATAATTCAATTAATCTTCATTTAGGTAGTCATTCAAACAGCTCTATTTCTCAACAAGACCCTGGTACTGTTCACATTTGGGGTATTCAGCTAGAAGAAGGTGATATACCAACAAGTCTAATTAAGACTACTGGATCAGCAGCTACTAGAGACGAGACTAAGATTAGAAATGCAAATACCAATTTGTGGAATAATGCCGCAGGTGTATTGTATGCTGACATCTATTTCTATGGAGGTGGTGAAAGCCAATTGCTAGGATTGGATAGTGGATCAGTTGTAACACGCATTTATGTAAATGATTCAGGAGCTATTCAAGGACACTACTTTGAGTCTTCTACATACAAGGGTAATATGTCGCATACCGTAGATATAGGAAGGCATAAAATTGCTTACAAGTACGCATCTGGAAGCAGTAAGTTGTACATTGATGGAGTACAGGTTGGGTCATCTTCAGAAACTTACACTCCTCAAACATTCACACAGCTAAGAATCAATGAGCTTTGGGGGGCATACGAATACGGTAATGTAGACCTATATGAAGCAGCGGTATTTGACCAAACATTAAATGACGAAGAATTAAAATCTCTAACAACTCTATAATGGCAAAATCTTTAAAATATCAATTTGAATCTCAAGCAGCTTGGGAAACAGCAAAAGCTACCATCTCTGTAAGCACAGAGTTGCCTGATGGAGAAACAGCTGTAACTATTCCTAATGCACTTGCAATAGAAGTAGGACACATTATGCTTACTCCACCAGTGATGGATGAGAACGATCCTATGGTTGAGGTTACTCCTGCAACTTACGAAACAGCATACTCTGTAGATATCCTATGGGAGACAGAAGAAGCTGAAGGATTTGATGCATACCGTATCTACCCTAACCCTGAGACAATGAAACATACCTTCTACGGAATGGATGATCTATACAAAGAAGAATATAATAATAGACCACAATGAGAGGAAACGTATACATAAGCGTACCACAAGCTGATATAAGCAACGAACTGCCTGCATCTATAACTTCATACGATTGGACTGAGAACGTCTATGACGAGGACTCTATGGAGGTCACAGAGACTGTTAACCGTCATCCTACTTGGGATATGTTAGGTCAACGCAATACAGCTAAGTTTGGCGTACCTGTAGAGGTAACTGTTGGTGATGATACTTTTGTAGTTTACGAGCTAGAGGTGTCTTGGAAAGCTAGTGAGGTCTCTGCTCTTATTGCTTTAGGGTCTGGATTGTCAGAGCCTAGCTACACATTAATGACTAACACTGAAGCAAGGCAGTTTATATCAGACAACGCACCTGCTGAATAACAGCGTTTAACGACTTTACACTAGGGGGCAGCGCAAGTTGCTCCTTCGTTTTTTGGTATCTTTGCATAAAATCACTTAAAATATGAAGTTCCTATCTAGGTTAGATGACTTTGAACATATCGTTATTGACGGAAGTGTTTCAGGTACAGGGTTATCAAGTTTATATCTCAAAGACACAGCAACACCGATTCTAAGAATTGGAAACAACACTGGCGATTCATTCATCACTTATGACGGTAGTGAGCTGTCTATATCTTCTGATGTAGATTTAAGATTGACTACACCTACGGATCAAGATGTGTTCTTGATTACATCTAGTGGGAACATTACAACTACACAGGCTGGTGGTACGTTTACTATTGGAGGCGGTCTAACTTTAGAGGCTATCACAGGAGGTTTCTTGAAGGCTGATGCTAACGGTGTGGTGAGTGTAGATAACAGCACATACCTAACATCTGAGTCTGATACATTAGATAGCGTTACTGATAGAGGAGCTACTACAACTAATTCTATTACTGTTGGAGGTATTACGGTTGGAGATTCTCATTTTATAGGGAATCAAACAACTTATGACAATCTTTTGCTTCAGTCTTCTTCTGAAGAAAATATAGTACTTAGCTCTGCAAATGACTTATACTTTAACACTGGGGGATCAAGTCCTGGTGCTGTTGGTACAGTAAGAATATTTGTTAGCGGTACAGATGGTAACGTTGGGATAGGAGAAACAGACCCAGGTGCAAAGTTACACATAAAGCATAATACTGCCGATCAACTATATTTAGAGAGAACAGGAGGAATATCAGGTAAATTTAGACTAGGAGTTGCTGGTACTAATAACACCTTTTATCTTACCGATCAAGTTCAATCAGTACATAGACTCGTTATAAAATCAAACGGTACTATACAACTACCAGCATACACAGCAGGTCTACTTACTTCAGATGCTAATGGTAACATCTCTTTAGATACCTCTAATTACCTTACATCATACACAGAGACACAGACTTTAGATGATGTAACAGACTTAGGTGCAAGTACAACCAACTCAATTACTGTTGGTCAGGTTACAATAGATAAGACAGCGGATAACACTAAGATTGCTTTTAACTCCCACTCAACACTTCAAGGAGCTACAGCAGAAATAGGCGTTAGTCGTGAAGACTTTAGTACATCAAAGTCTCATATGAGTTTTTACACTAACGATGGCTCAGGTTTAAACCTAGCTATGCGTATAAAAGAAAGTGGTAAGGTAGGAATTGGAACTACTAATCCACAATCAGTTCTTCATATTCAAGGAGACGGTTCTGGCATACTAGAACTTACTAGGAACTCAGGAACTCCACACATATTCTTTAAAAACACATCTAATACTGGTTACGGACGTCTTTACATAAGTGACAACGTATTTCAAATAAGCACAGGTACTTCTACAAAAGCTTTAGATTTTGCTTGGATTGAAGGTGATTCTAACGGTAACATTGCTTTTCCTCAGTACACAGCAGGTATCCTTAAAACAGATGCTAATGGTAACGTATCACTAGACACCTCTACGTACCTAACTTCTGTAGCATTCTCAGACCTTACCTCTACTCCAACAACTATAGCTGGATATGGTATTACTGATGCATTAGAACTAGGAACAACAGCAACAACAGCTTTAGCAGGTGATACTGCTATCCCAGTTTCAGGAACAGACTTTGATCCTGTTGGTACGGATAACTCTACAGATGTAACTCTTGATACAAGTAGTTATGACTATCTGTCTATTTCAGGACAAGAGATTACACTAGGACAGATTGAGTATACTACAGACATAGCTAACACTCCTACGCTTGGTACAGCTGCCTCAAGTGCAGCAACAGACTTTGTAGCTGTTAGTGGGGATACGATGAGTGGGGACTTAAACTTTGAGGACTCAAACGGTAACACTAGGCTTACTATTGGAAACATCACAGGATCTCCGTATGAAGCTACAATTAACTCTAGTAACTATCATCTAGTTCTTCAAGCTAAAGGTACAGGTCAAGGACAGATTAGATTTAACACAGGGACTACGACTGCTACTGAGAAGATGCGTATCCTTGAGAATGGTAACGTAGGTGTAGGGACTACCTCTCCAGCAGCTAAAATGCACATTGGTCCAGCTGCTTTGGTGTCAGGATATACTACAGATAGAACGACACTAGCTGTATCAGATACAACAAATGGAGCAGAACTTATTCTTAGAGGTCAGTCTCCTAGATTATGGTTTGATGCTACAGCCGCAGGAGATGGAGAAATCTATATGGATGGAACTAACCTGGTTATATATTCAGGTAATCCGATAGCTGTTGGAAGTTCTAGATTATCAATTGATTCTAGTGGTAATATTAAATTTGGAGCATACACAGCTGGTATTCTTCAGACAGATGCTAATGGTAATGTATCACTAGACACCACTACATACATCCCCACAACAGATTATGATGATTTCGTAAATGTAGGTGGAGACACTATGACTGGTAATTTATTATTAGAAGATAGTGTTGAATTAAGGCTAGGGACAGATACAGATTTAAAAATCTATCACGATGGTACTACAGGACGAATAGCCAACAATACTGGTCACCTGTATATCCAAAACCTTTCAGATGATAAAGACATCTACTTACGTAGTGACGATGGCGCTGGGGGTCTATCAACATATTTATCTATAGACGGTAGTGATGGTTTGGTAAACATTACTAAACCGCTAACGCTTTCTAACTACGGAGCAGGTATTCTAAAGACAAATGCTTCAGGTGTTGTATCTGTAGATACTTCAGCATACCTTACATCATATACAGAGACACAGACTCTTGATGATGTAACTAGTCTTGGGGCTACTACTACAAATAACATATCGGTAGGTACATTAACAGCATCAGGAGGAGGTAATACTGTAGTATTAAAGAAAGGCACAGGTAATCCAGCTATGGCATTTGCAGGAACTTCAGATGAGGCATCAGCTCTTATTGAAGGTATTTCTGGCGGTGGATTGAAAATATATACCTCAAACGGAGGTACTTTAAGTTCTCCTTCTTGGTCTACTCAAATGACTATAGAAGCAGGTGGCAACGTTGGGATCGGGACTACTAGTCCTGATTCTATCCTTCACGTATCTTCTACAACACCAATAATAACTATATCAAATTCTGATACTAGCATTGTAGATGGTCAGGTTATAGGTCAGTTAGACTTTAAGTCATTAGATGCAAGTACTAATATGACCGATGTGTTCGGGTCTATTAGAACAGAAGCTCAAGGAACTCTTGACAATGGTGCTAACGATGGTGGTAAGATGGTGTTTAGCACATTTAAGCAGTCTACTACTCTTGTTGACCAAATGGTTATTGATGCATCAGGCAACGTTGGTATTGGGACAAATAGTCCTACTTATAAATTTGAAGTCTCAAATGGAACTCAAACAGGAACATTTAACCCGAATTCAAGTGGTTTTGTGTTCCTTGGCTCTACATCTAATCATCCTCTTTATTTTGGTGTTAACGATTCTATTAAAGCGGTTATTTTAAGTAACGGCAACGTTGGTATTGGGACTACTGCTCCAGGGGAAAAATTAGATGTGAGGGGAACTATACGTTCAATGAAGGCTCAATCAAGTACAGCATTTACTAATCCATTCCTGAAGTTGTTTCCTAACGCCACTACCAACACAACTGGATTAACTTCTATCACACTAGGTACATCACCAGTAGATAACTATGGTGTTTCTTTGAGTGGGTGGAGATACGGAACGGGTGGTACTCCAAAGTTTATAATTAAAATGCACAATAATAGTGCAAGTGGTTTAGATGCATTAACAGTAGACAGCTCAGGCAACGTAGGTATAGGAACTACTAGTCCTTTTGGAAAGCTTAACGTAACTCGTGCTGGGATAAACGAGGGCGCTATATCCTTTGATGACCAAGCTAACAATGCCCATTTAGTTTTAGCTGGCAGTGATGCGCTTGTCAGAATGCAGCTCGGAACATATAATAATGGAAGTTATGGTGCGTGGATTCAGGCTTCATATGACAATGGTTCAAACAACACTGGAACAGAACCACTTATTTTAAACCCACAGGGTGGTAACGTAGGTATTGGTACTACTGATCCAGCACAGAAGCTAGATGTGGTTGGTCGGGTTAGAGCTTCATATGATGCAAATAACTATTATGAAATAGGGGCATCTTCTTCTGGAGGTTTTGTAGTAGGTAAAAATGGGGGCACAGAAACCGTAAACATTAGAACCTATGGTGATTCTCATTTCACTGGGGGTAATTTTGGTATTGGTATAACCAGCCCACTAAGTAAGCTACACGTAGATGTAGATGGGTCAGCAGCTAGATTCTCAAGAAGTACTGCTCAGTACTTTGATTTCAATATGGATGCTGCCAATAATAATTTAGATTTTTATGTTGGTAGTAATGGGAAAAATGTAAACCTTACTATGCAAGGCTCGTATAACGGAGCTATGACTCTTGGAACTCAAGGGTCAGAAAGTATGCGAATCACTAGCGCAGGAAACGTTGCTATAGGAACAACTACTGCTAACACATTGCTTTCAATAGATGGTGCGGCAGACGATGGTATATCAATTCAAGGTATTGGGACTACAGCAACTAGAGGTTTCTTTGGTTTAGATGCAAGTGGTGATGGGTATTTTTATTTAGTCAATGGAGGTACTTTTGCTAAAAACATACAGCTTTCTTCTGACCTAAATGTAGACAACTACATTATGGGTGACCTAGGTGTTGGTACTAATACTCCAGGTGCTAAGCTAGATGTAGACGGAACGCTTCGTGCAACAGATACTGCAACTCTTTCAGGTGATACAATAAACCTTGTAAATGAAAACGCAGGAAACAATAATATAAATATTGGTAAGCGTTATGATGCTAGTACTTTCTTAAATTTCACCAGAGGTGGTAATATAGATGTACAGTTAGGTGTTGATAGCGGTGAGAATTTCCTTATCAAATATAACAACACTAACCTAGGGGCTAGTACCGTATTCTATAATAATGGAACAGAAGTAGTAAGGTTTAAATCTAATGGTGACAAAACGTTTACAAACGGAAATGTTGGTATTGGTACTACTGATCCAACTGCACCACTTCACGTAGTTGGTAACATATACAATCAAAGCGGTAGAGTATACACAGATGCAATTCAAGGGTATAGTGCAAACTCAATAACCATTGGTGATGGAAGCCAAACTTTTAACCTTATCTCTAGAAGTGATGAAGATTTTGCTATAACAGGAGGAAATGTAGGTATCGGAGAAACATCTCCAGCCACCAAACTCCACGTAGTAGGAACAGCAGAGACACGCCTACGTGTAGGATCGTCTAACGCTTCTTCTAATGTAGTATTAGAACTACGTGATGAGAACACTCCTACAGGACAAGGAACTGTTATCACCTACAACAACAGCACAGGTGAAACATACTTCAACAATGCTCTGTCTACAGCAACTACCGACTTCCACTTCCAAAGCGGTGAGTATGGTACTGCTAATGACTTCTTTACTCTAAGCAACTCTGGAGGTAACTCTATCCTTCACCTCAAGACTACATCAGGTGATTCATTTATTACCTACGAAGACAGCATTAATGAGTTAGCTGTTGCCTCTGATGGTGACTTGAGACTTACTACTCCAACGGATCAAGATGTATTCTTTATCTCTAGCGGTGGTAATGTAGATATGACCCAAGCAGGAGGTACTGTAGATATGGGTGGTAATCTTGTTGTAGATGGAGATATTACGGGAAACAGTAATGCTTACTTTGACGGAAATGTTGGTGTCGGAACATCAACTCCTGCATCAACTCTTTCTATTAAAACCACAAGTACTACAGCAGATACATTCCAGATTGATGCTGGAAGTGTTAGGACTCACTTACTAGGTGCTGAGTCTAGCAATGGTGTTATATATCTAAGAAACAGCTCTAACTCAAATTACGTTAGAATAAACGCTGGTGGAGACTCTTACTTTAATGGAGGTAACGTTGGTATTGGCACTACTAATCCATCTTACAGACTTCACGTAGACAATGACTCATCAAACACAAACAACGCTGCGCTATACGTTAGAAACCCTAATAGCAGTAGCGGAGCAGTCATTGCAGAATTTGTGGGTGACTCTGACGCTATCCAAATCAAGAACACCAATGTAGGTGATTACGTTATCTACAACACGCAACAGTCTAACGGTATTGCATTGTACGATGGTAATGGTGGAGTTGAGATTCATTACAATGGCGCTACGGTATTAGAGGCTGACTCTAACGGTGGTGTCAAGGTAACAGGACAGCTTAGTGCAACAGGTGATGTTGTTGCTTACTCTTCGGATGAACGCCTCAAGGAAAACATCAAGCCTATAGAGAACGCTGTAGACAAGATCAAGCAACTCAAGGGGGTAACCTTTGATTGGAACGAGAAGTCTCAGGAGCTTGGATTTGAGCCATCAACAAAGACAAACGATGTCGGGGTTATCGCTCAAGATGTAGAAGCTGTATTCCCACAACTGGTACACCTAGCACCGTTTGACATCGGTAGCGATGAAGAGGGTAAGGCTACAAGCAAGACTGGTGAGGATTACAAGACTGTAAACTACGCTAGACTAACAGCCGTACTTATTGAAGCTGTCAAAGAACAGCAACAACAGATTGACGAACTAAAAGAAATCATCAATGGCTTTACAAAGTAGTGGAACTATTAAGATGAGTGAAATCAATACAGAGTTGGGGCGGTCTAGTACCGCTACCATCTCTCTTGATGATGCTGAGAACGGCACATACGCCACCATCAATACCGCTTCTGCTTCGTATCCTAGCGCCACAAACCCTGCGTCTATGAGTGAGTGGTACAGCTACGACCATAGCGCAAGTAGCGCTTCAGGGTATCAAGCTCTATTGTCTAGAGATAATACAAGTGCATCAAATGAAGCCTGTGAAGGTCTAGAGGCTGTAGATACAGTATACAAAGACGGAAGCAGTTCTACTCCTGCGGCTGGAGATCAGCTTTACTCAAACTCATCATTAACTACAAACCTATCACCTAATGCTGGGTTTGGTAGTTGGTACAAGTATGAGGATGTTGATGGTGGTAACATACCATATGCCGTATACCTATTGCAGGGAAGCGGGGGTGAGTGCGTCATAGAAACATTCACAGCTTGTTAAAATTAATTATCTTTGTAACGTTATAACAAAAACATTTTAAAATGGCTAACACTTATTCTTGGAACTGTCGCACAGTTGACACGTATCCATCACACACAGATGAAAATTCTGTAACTGAAACAGACGTAGTCTACAACGTACACTGGCGTGTAACAGGTTCAGACGAAACAAACTCAACTACCGTAATCGGTACGCAAACTCTAAGCACAGAAGACCTATCAGGTTTCACAGCTTTTGAATCTGTAACTCACGAAGATATGATTGCTTGGACTCAAGCAGCTATGGGTACTGATCGTGTTGCTGAGCTAGAGACTTCTCTAGACTCACAATTGGCAGAGCTTGCAGCACCTTCGTCTGTCACTAAGACAATCGTAGACCCTGCACCTGAAGAAGAGTCAGCAGAGTAATTTTTTGCATTATCTTTGTATCACGTTAATTAACTTAAATATTTAAATATTATGGCTGACAAGCTAAAACTCAAAGAAGAAGAACTCAAGTCTATCCAGACAGCAGTATCTAATCTAAACCAAGCTAAAACTATTCTTGGTGATTTAACTAACCAAGCTTACAAAGCACAGCTTCAAGTTGTCGCTATGGAAGAGGGAATGGCAACTGCTCAGAAAGCACTAGAAGATACCTACGGATCAATCTCTGTAGATCTATCTACTGGTGAGTATGAAGAAGTGGTTGAAGAAGCTGAGACTGTAGAAGAATAGTCTACACATAACTTGCTTACACTCAGGGGGTTGCAGAAATGCAGCCCCTTTTTTTATATCTTTGTGGTTATGAAAGCAAAGAAAGATTCACGTTTGGCTAGAGCAGGTGTAAGCGGGTTTAATAAACCTAAGCGTACTCCTGGTCATCCCAAGAAGTCACACATTGTAGTGGCTAAGGTAGGAGACAAAATCAAAACTATTCGCTTCGGAGAGCAAGGAGCATCTACTGCTGGAAAACCCAAGTCTGGTGAATCAGATCGTATGAAGAAGAAACGTGCATCATTCAAGGCACGTCACGCTAAGAATATAGCTAAGGGCAAGATGTCTGCTGCGTGGTGGGCATCAAAGGTGAAGTGGATTTTAATACTACCGTTATGGCTTGCGCTTTAGAGTTACCCAAAGAAGTATACAAAGGCGAAGACGGACGTTGGTACAAGCCTTGTCCTAGCTGCGGAGAAGAGCAATCTTATTTAAGACGGAACTATGCTATAATGTCTTATAATGAAGGCAAAGAATGTAAATCGTGTTCCAATAAAAAACCTGAGAACAATGCTCACAAAGGTTGGGTAAAAGATGTTTTAAGAACTTCTTTTTGCTATAAGTATCAAGCACAAGCTGATTTAAGAGCATTAGACTGGGAGGTTTCGTTTGAATACCTAGCAGACTTATTGATTGAGCAGGATTTTAAATGCGCTTTAACAGATTGGAATATTGATGCTATGGAAGTAAATGTAAACACAGCATCATTAGACAGGATAGATTCATCAAAAGGATACATTGAAGGGAATGTTCAGTGGGTTCACAAGATGGTTAATATGAGCAAACAGCAATATACTCAAGAAGAGTTTATTGATATGTGTACAGCTGTTGCTAATAAAGCAAAATGGTAATGGGTAAGCACGGTCTAGAAAAGCTAAAGGAATTATTCTGGTACAGTGATAGTGAACCGAATGAAGTTCTTATTGCATTCTGTCACATCATCGCACTACCTGCAGCACTATGCGTAGACTTTGACAATCCATCTATACCACTTATTATGGGTGGTATTGTCGCAGGGTCTTTTCAGATGTGGGCTGTTCTATGGAATGGAACACTACGTATGAGGTTGATAGCTGTTCAAGTGGCTGCACTCATTGCTCTAGGCACAGTTGAAAATCTTATTGCTAGCGGTTTGATGAATGGTAGCCGTGTGGGTTGGATGATTATTATGCTGTTTGCTTTATGGAACACGATAAGGGTGTATAAAGAAAAACTAGATAAAGGTGCTTAAGAAACTACAACAGCTTTGGAGATACAGCGATAGCCAACCTACAGAGATTACTCTTGGTGCTGCATTAATGATACTTGCTCCTATAGCAACATTTATTGAGCTAGGCTTTATGCCGTTCTATCAGATTGCATTGATTGGTGCTGGTGTGTATCAGCTGTTGTGTATCGCTAAGGGTGAGCTGCAATGTAGGATGCGTGCTTCACTTATTACATTTGGATTATACACAGCTACATTGACGATGTATCTGTTGTCTATTGGTCTACCGACACCGTCACATTTCGGATGGGTGTTATTGGTTATATCTTCTTTTGGAAACTTGAAAAGATTAAAAACAGAACACATACATCGGAATGGATAATATAACACAAATCATAATTACTGTTGCTACCGTTGCAGGTTCTGCAGGGATATGGAAATTCTTTGAGGCAAGGCTCAGGGTTAAATCAGAAGAGAAAAAATCACAATTAGAAAACAGTGACGGGGTGCAATACAGAGATGACTTGAAAGACAGGGTAAGGAATATGGAGGCTCTGTTGGCAAGATCAGCCGATGAGAAGGATGAACTCCGTAGTCAAGTATTACTCCTTACTCAGGAGGTATCTGCACTGCGTGTCAAAGTTGAGTTCTTAGAGAAAGAGAACGACAGACTAAAAAACAAATAAGCTGCGTAACAGCTAGTTACAAAGCATATCAATAAAAGTGTTAATTTTGTAACACTGAAGTTCAATTTAAAACAATAGCTATGAATAGCGAACAAGAATTAGAAAACGCATTAGGTGCGGCTGGATTTGAAATGGAACAAGCTAATGTAGAAGATGTGCAAGCATCTCAACAGCAGCCATCACAACCATCAGGATTGCCTGAAGGTATTGTAGCCGACTTTGATTTTTCAGAACCAGCACCTGAAGCAGCGCAAACAGAAACGACTACAGCTGAGGTTCCTAGTGAACCGGAGCAAAGTTCTTTAAATACAGAAACAACGGAGGAAGCACCTCAGATTAGTGATGATGTTGTAGCAAAGTACTTGAGCGAAACGCTAGGAGTACAGCTAGATAGCATTGACGCTTTAAAGAGTATGCTTACTCCACAACAGGTGGAAATTGATGAGCGTGTTAAGGTAATCTCTGAATTTGTAGAGAAAACTGGACGCTCACCAGAAGACTGGTTTAAGTACCAATCGATCAACCCGTCCGAAATGGATGATATGACAGCTGTAAAGATGTCAATGATCAATGAGTACCCCGACCTTTCAGGTGAGGAAATTGAAATGCTTGTAGGCTCCAAGTACAAACTCGATGAGGATATGTACACGGATGACGAAATCAAGTTATCTAAATTACAGCTTAAGATTGACGCTAATAAGTCTAGAACGCAGATTGAAGAGTTGCGCAGCTCTTACACTTTGCCGGTAGACAAAAACGATTCTACAGCTACTAGTCCTATTGATGAGCAATGGATATCTAGTATGATGCAGGAAACCGAAGCTTTAGAAGCTTTAAGCTTTGACCTACCTAGCGGTGAGTTTAACTTCGGTATTACTGACGATTACAAGACCCAGCTTATTGATAAGAATAGCAACTTAGAATCATTCTTTGACCAGTACGTAAGTGACAATGGTCAATGGGATTACGATAAGTTTAACACACACCAAGCCTTGGTGGATAATATAGATGCGATTGCGAAAAGTTTATATCAGCAAGGTTTAAGTGACGGACAGCGTAAGATCGTTGAGCAGGCAGCTAACGTATCAACTCAAAGTCCGGGTGTAGCTCCGGCACAACCGGGAGATGATCTGGCTAAGCAAATCATTGATGCGCTTGGTGCAGATAAAACATTAAGATTTTTATAACCCATTTATAAAGTAAAATAAAATGGCACTATCAAGTACTCCTTCAATTAGCGGTGGCGTTCAGAGCGCATTCCGCCAGTTGGATCCAGCGAAGTACACCGCACTAGGTGACTTCATCAACAAAGTAGAACGTCCTGATGTACGTGAAGCTTTAGTAAAAACATACGGTGATCAAGGTATCACTGGTTTCTTGCAAATGACCGGAGCTGTAAAAGCTAACGGTGCTGCTAGCAAAGTAGAGTGGTTTGAAGAAGCTCGCTTACACGCTAAGCAAGTAGGTGAGTGGACGGGTGCGTTAGCATTTGAAGTTGACACTACCGGTACAGATGTAATGTTCGTTCGTTTGAATGACGTTATCCTTCACGAGGATGACCGTTACGTAGTTGTAAACATTGTTGAAGCTTCAGGTGTATTCACAGTGACTGTAGAGGCATTGGGAACTGTATCAGCTCCAACTGCAACTGATCCATTGAATGCAGCTATCATCGGTAACTTGTACGCTGAAGGTTCTGATCAACCAGAGCGTTTCCTAGAAAGCAACGTTGTTTACCGCACTAACCCATATATGATCTTGAAAGAGACATTTAAGGTTACTGGTTCTCAAGCTACTAACATTGGTTACATCAACTTAGGTGGTGGTGATTACCGTTGGTACATCAAAGGTGAGCAAGATACTCGTCAGCGTTTCCTCGACAAGCGTGAGATGATGATGTTGTTAGGACAGAATGATACAGCTACCGTAGGTGGTAAATCAGTTCAAGGTTCTGAAGGTTACTTTGCAGCTATTGAAGATCGTGGTATTGTAACTCCATCTTTTGCTACAAACGGTTTAGCCGATCTTGATTTGATCGTTGCTGAATTAGACAAGCAAGGTTCTGCTCCTGAGTATGCTATCTACGCTAACACTAAAGAGATGTTGGTTCTTGACGATATGGTAGCTAGCCTTAACGGTTCTGCTGGATTTGATAATCCAACAAACGGTGCTATGGCTTACGGTGCATTCTCTAATGCTGACCAAGCTGTAAAACTAGGATTCAAATCATTCACTCGTGGTGGGTACACCTTCCACAAGAAGCCTTGGAAATTGTTGAACGACCCAACATTGTTAGGTAGCTCTGCTTACAAAGGTGTAATGATTCCGTTGACTAGCGTTATTGATCCTAAGTCAGGTGATCGTGCTGCTGCTTTGGAAATGAACTACAAAGCTGTAAACGGATACTCTCGTGAAATGGAGCACTGGATGACAGGTTCTATCTTAGGTGTTTCTAACACCAACGAAGATAGCTTGCAGTTCAACTACCGTTCTGAGTGTAACTTGGTTACTCGTGCAGCTAACCAACACGTATTGATCAAGTAAGATCAAAACATATGATGATGGGGAGGCTTCGGTCTCCCCTTTCATCTTTACTTTTTTAATTCTATTTAATTATTACAACAATGGCAAATACAAAGCCCTCAGCTGATGCACGCAAAGCAGCGTCTACAGCTTCTACTAAAACTACAGCGCCATCTGCAGCTGTAAAAAGAGAATACTCCTTTAAGGAATTTGACACAAACAAACCTAAAGCAAGCTCATTCAAGATCATCAATGGCGGTGGTATTGTATGTCCTATCCGCACACAGGTAACAGTTTTTGATTCAAAAGAAAACAGAGTCCGTCAAATCCGATACTCTCCTAACGAACAATCTATCTATGTAGAGGATCAAAGTGAGCACGCACAACGTGAGCACATTGTATTTAGAAACAAGATGTTGTTTGTCCCTATTGAAAAACCAAACCTATTAGAGTTCTTGAGTATACATCCTGACAATAAAGCCAATGGTGGTAAGTTGTTTGAGATGATTGACAAGTCTCGCTCAGCTGAGGAAGAACTAGAACGTGAGTTCACACAGTTTGAAGCTGTAGCTATGGTTCGTGATAAAGACATCTCTGAGCTTTTACCAGTTGCAATGTTCTTGGGTATTAATACTAAACGCAAGAGCGCTGAGATTCGCCGTGACTTGTTGATGGATGCTAAGAAGAACCCTACACGTTTTGTAGAGTTGTTTGACAATCCACAAGTTAAGTGTAAGTCAGCTGTACTACAGGCTATTGATTTCCAAATACTTAATAGAAAAGCTGATGGTATGTACTGGTTTGATTCAAACAGACTTATTGTTACAGCTGCTGCTGGACTAGATCCAGTGGATGTTATGACTCGTTTCTGCTTAACAGAAAAGGGAGCTTCAACTTATGACCGTTTGCTTGAAGAGCTTAACAGACTGTAACTAAACATATAAGTTACTATATCCTAAGGGGTTGCAGAAATGCAGCCCCTTTTTATTTCTTATCTTTGCTGTAACAAAGAATTATCTAATGGCAAGTGTAAATAGAGTATATAGCGCCTTGAAGGACTTGGTCAATAAGGACCAGAAGGGCTTTGTGAGCCCAGCAGTCTTCAATGAGTTTGCTGCTGCCGCACAGATGAATATATATAACAGATTGTTTGACGAGGGGCGCAATGCAATGCGTTTCCGTAGAGCAGGTATTGATCAAGGCAGAGACAAAGCTAAAGACAAGCAGGTGCAGGAAGACCTTTCTGTGTTTGCTAAGAAGAGTAACATATCTAAATCTAATGGTGTATTTGCAAAGCCTACGGATTTGGGTAGAATTATATCTTTAAACACAAAGTCTACTTACGCCTTAGGTTCGTTCTTAGGTACTCAAATTGATTTAGTATACAACCAAGAGGATATAGATAGAATATTAGCTAGTAATCTTTCTAAGCCTACTAGTGAAGCACCTGTTGCGCTTGTATCTTCCGATATAGAAGTATTCCCTACAACTATCAATAGAATAGATTTAAGGTACTATAAATTACCAGAGGGTGCTAACCCTTTAACTGGTGCAAAGATTGCGTCACAACCTAGCTTTGGTTACTCTACAGCTGTAGCAGGTGTTGAAATATACAGCCCTTCAAACAGTATTGACTTTGAATTACCTGAGCACTATTATGTAGACCTTGTTGTGGAGATTGCAAAAATGATTGGTGTTAACTTGCGAGATGCAGATGTTGTGAATTATGCAGCAGCTGAGAAGCAGATAGAAGAAACTAAATAATGTCACAGGAAACAGTAGCCGTTAGTCAGGTTGTAAATGACTTTATACTTACCTTAGCTGGAGATGATTATGCATCTAATGCTACGGACACAGCTATTAGAAACTTTGCTCTACGTGGTATACGTGAGATGGGTTTTGATATGGGTCAAAGAATTAAAACAGCGGAGCTCACTGTTGATACTACACTAAGTAAAGCGGACCTACCTGTTGACTTTGTAGCTCTTACAAAATTAGGTGTTGTGGGCGGAGATGGTTTGGTCTACAGCTTTGTAAAGAATGACAATCTAAACCTATTGCAAAATAATACGCAAACAGGATTCCCTGCTTATATGGATGCCTTTGAGTCATACGTATACAGAGACTACATCTCTAATACCTCTAACGGACGTTTATATGGTCTAGGTGGAGGTAAGGGTATTGGTGAGTACCGCATCAACTTTGAGCAGAATAGAATTGAGCTGTCAACTAACAGTGCAGTAGCTAAGGTTCTTATTGAATATGTAGGGGATGAAGCACTTGCTGTTAACCCTGTTGTTCACGTGTTTGCAGAAGAGGCATTAAGATCTTATATGTACTATAAGATTATAGAAAGAAAAAGTAATGTTCCGGCAAATGAAAAGGCTAGGGCAAGACAAGAATACTACAATGAGAGACGGAAAGCTAACGCACGTATGAAGTCGTTTGGCAAGCAAGATGCTCTTGCTATGTTAAGAAAGAATTTCCGCCAATCTCCAAAATACTAGTAGATGGCTGTACATAAGATTACACCAAATTACTTAAACAGGGACGATGATGAGCGTCTAGTTAAGTCCGTTGAAATGACCGATGCTGTAAACATCAGAGTATCTTCTGATGCTGATGGTGATGCATTTGTTGTTAAGAATGCTTATGGTAATACAGCTGTTGATTTAGCTACATCTTTACCAGCAGGTACAAACAAGGTCTTAGGAAGCGTCTCTGATGAACAGCTAGGATTTATATTCTACTTTGTTTGGAACAGCAACAATGAGCACAGCATATATCGCTACAGTACAGGTAGTAATACCTCAGTGCGTATTATGAAAGACTCTGTATTATCTTTTACAGAGAACGGCTTTGTAAAGGGCAACATATTTGTAAATATAAACGGAGATGTATTACTATACTTTAGTGATGGTTCTACAGCACCGAAGAAGATCAATACTACAAAGGCATTAATCAATGCGTATCCTCAGCTTTTAACAGGTACAGACGAAGAGAAACTAGCTGTACTTACAGTAGCTAAGGCTCCGCCATTAGATCCTCCTACCTACAAGTATGTACATAATCAAGATATTAAAGACAACAGACTAAAGGAATCTAACTTTCAGTTTGCTTACAAGTATATATATAGAGATGGTGAGCATAGCGCTCTTTCTCCTTACTCTACACTTACCGTTGCTGCACCACAATTAAAGGATGCATTCTCTAATGCAGGACAGCTAAACTTCTTTAATGAGTTAGAGGTATATGTTAAGAACAGTCCCTTGGATGCAGAGAAGATTGTGCTCTACGCAAGAGAAGGAAATGAAGGTGCATTTTACGAAGTAGATGAGGTTAACAACACTGTAGGTACAGCTCCTAAAACTATTAAGTTTAGAAATGATGTGCTAGGTGTAGCACTACCTCAAAACGAACAAAGCAAACTGTATGACAATGTTCCGCAATTTGCTGATTCTCAGGAGATTATAAACGGAAGACTTATGTATGGTGGCTACACAGAGGGCTACCCAAACATAGATGTTGATGGGGAGCTTATTGCAAACTATCATAACACAGAACCGTTTTATAATGTTACAGCTACCTATGATACTAATGGGCAGCTAGAGTTTGACTGGTCTAAAGTTCCTAGTTTTATACAAGATGCATCTACGCTGTATGTGAATATGCATTATTCGGCTAGAAAAATTCATATAGAAACCCAGGGGTCTAACGACTTGAATATTCCTAGTGGTTACTTTGTTTCTCACATTAAAAAAGACGGATCTGATACTAGAACTATACAGATGCAACGTCTTACAAATGGGTATGACGCAGCTGTTGATGGTGTTCAAATTAAGAAAGTCTTAGCTGTACCTGCAAATAGCACACGTGCAGATATCATTGCGTTGTTTAAAAGTGCTACTCAGGGTAATCAAGTGCAGATGTTATTATCTCCACTCCCTGGATCCAGGTCTGTAACAGGTGTAACCACAGCTTGGTCAACTATATGGACTGATGAAAGTGCTGACTTTAGAGGTCGTGCATTTGTTGAGTTGGATTGGAATTCAAGCAACACTTTAAACTTAGAGTTCAGAAAAATTGAACTGTATGTAAACTCGTTTTATGTAGGTGGTGATCAAAGAGAAGTAGTATCTTATGATACTATCATCCTAGATTTTAATGCTGCTAGCTACGGTGTGCAATGGGATCAGGAGGGACTATCTATAGGTAGCTTCTTTGTAGCAGAATCTGTTTTTGGCTCAAGGTCATTTAAGTCTGGCTCTTCACATAAGCTAGGAGTTGTATATTATGATGAGGTAAATAGAAGTGGCGGTGTTCAGGAACTTGGAGCTGCATACGTACAAACTTTATCTAGACGTGCAGATGAGAACGGTCTTTATGGTCGCTCTTCTGTTGTGATGAGAATGAATCATACAGCTCCTGATTGGGCTAAGAGATGGTCCCCAGTATATATAGGTAAGGGAAACACTGAACTCAAACTTATGTATGGTGTTCAGGGTGCTTATATACCATTTAGATTTGATCAAGGTCTAAGCTCTATATCTTCAAGTGAAGTCATATACTTATCTTTAAGTCAGCTGTTTGACAGCGAAGGAGGATATGTTAAAGGCTCTGGTGCAAACATAGAGTATGCATACGAAAAAGGTGACAAACTTAGGATCGTTCAATACAATAACGGTCAAAGAGAAAGTCAAGAGTTTGAGGTGGTGGACTTTGTCAAGCTGGCTCAAGACGATAGTAACCCTATTCTTATAGAGATATCAGAAGGGTCAATATCTAATACAACAGGTTCATTCCTAGTTGTTAAAGAGAATGAAGACGCTGTTGATTTCAAAAGATCTAGAATATCTAAGAACACTTCCGGATGGTTTGAAGGTTGTATTGTAGAGGTAGTTAGAGAAAGAAAGCAAAGTAACTCGGATATATACTACGAGATTGGTAAGAGCTACGAGGTATCTAACGGTGTTCATTCTGATGATCGTTCATCTACTACAAGCACACTAGCCTTTAGTGTTACGACTCCGTCTGCTTTAGAGTTCTCTTCTACAGCTAAGATATTTAAAGGCGATGTATTAAGCGATGGCGTTACTTCTGTAACTGTAGGAAACGTATACGAAGAAGATGGTCTTTACATTGGCTTTGGTACTTCTTTAGCTACGCCTAGCAATGGTGTATATACTGTTACAAATCCCGAAGCTGTAGTACAGCTAGAACAGGGCGATGTGTATTGGAGACTTAGGTCTTTGTATGTAGAGACTGAGCAACCAGATGACAATCAATATCAGCAATGGAATAGAAATAATGCAGTTGTAGACTACATAGAAGACTACTCTGTAAGTGATTTCTTTAGCTCTAAGAGCATTTCTATAGGTCGCCCTATAGCTTATATACCTGATGCTAAAACAGTTAAGCGTAAGGGCTCTATTACTTATTCTGATTACGACTCTGAAGACAGCACAAGACTTAACCTTTCTTCATTCAACCTGTCTCTAGCTAACTATAAAGATTTAGCTTATGAGCACGGTAGTATTAAATACCTGGTTGGATATAACGAGGCGCTGTACTTCTTACAGGAAAAACGTTGTGGTGTAGCAGGTGTTGGTAGAGATATTGTTCAAACGGGATCAGGAGATAACCTTGTCTCACTATCTAGAAACGTAATAGGCAGTGAAAGATATTACGTAGGTGAGTATGGTGTAGGTAACCATCCTGAATCTGTAGCGTTTAAAGACGGTATGATATACTTCTCTGACGTTAACGCAAACAAAGTATTACGTATAGATTCTCAAGGAATCACAGTAATTAGTGATGTAGGTATGGAGTCTTACTTTGAAAATAAGTTTGGAGAGATATCTAAATACAAATCACATTTAGTTGGTGGCGGTATAGACGATGATAACGATCATTATGTTGTACACTCAGGTGACATTACTACCTCTCAGGTGCGCATAAACACCGACCAGTACAGCTATGATGTATCGCTAGACTCAACAGGCACACAAGTATCAGCACCCGTACAATATGATCCGACAGCTGTATTTGGTTTCTTGAATGACCCTAGAACATTTGACGAAACTTGTGACTTCTTTGATAATGGCGCAGAAGCTGTAGTCTATCTAGATCAACTCTCTAGTGGGGCACCAGTTTATACTAGCTTCCCTTATCAGGCATCTAACATATTGGGTGTTGCAACAAACAGCAACCTAGACTTCTTTGTTATGATCAGGTTGAATATGTTTACTCCATCATTTTTCTTTGACAATAACTTCTGTGATACTGATGCAAACGGAATTATAGATCCTAACTCAGCTACTGTTGATTCATTTACAGTAGCCTATGGTACAGCATCTAGAAAGTGGGAAACAAGATATTCTTTTGTGCCTGAGCGTATTGATTCTTTACACTCTAATATGTATAGCTTCAGTGGTGGTAAAATCTACAAGCACGATGAAAACGCAAGTAGAAACACATTCTATGGCGCTCCAACAGCTGAGTCTTTAGTAGAGGTTATCTCTAACCCTCAGCCTTCTGCTATAAAAACATTTGAATCATTATCTATTGAGGGTAACAGTTCTTGGGATGCTGTTGTAACAACATCAAAACAAACAAGCAGTATAGATAACACATCCTTCAAGGAGAAAGAAGGTTTCTACTACAGCTATATACACGGCGCAACATCTAGCTATGGAAGCTCTATAACTTCTGTAACAAGCACTAGTGAGATATTCTCTTTAGGTGAGGTCAGTTCTGTATCTGGTTCTACGGTAACCTTTAAGAATGCATTGTCTACAAGCTTCCCTATCGGCTCAACAGCTACCTTATATAAGGTTGGTATTTCTGATTTGAATTCATTATCTGTTAATCCTGTAAGTATAGATGCTTACAATGAGATTACTTTTAGCGGTTCGGTTACAGCTGTCTCAGGAGATTTACTTATTATTGTAGGTAATAGTGCAGTAGAGGGTGATCAGATTAGAGATTACTACGCTAAGATTAAACTAACAAAAACTTCAAGCACGCCAATAGAGCTGTTCGCTATCAATACAATAGTGGCGGACTCTAAGGCGCATAACTAAAATTAGTATTTTTGCAATATGGATCCAATTACAATGTTGTTAATCGCTCAAGGTGTCGCCGGTCTCGGAAAGGCAGGCTATGGTGCGTATCAAAAGTCAAGAGGCAAACAGGCTTTAGCTTCTGCCTTTGAAGCTCCTACAGGTACTCCTGCTGAGTATGCGGAACTTATACAGCAAGCCAGAGCGAGTGATATATCTCAAAGAAGAATTGACGAGATCAATAGGTCTATGGCAACCTCTACAGCTGCGTTACAACAGGCAGGCAGTAGAGCTGTTATTGGTGGTATTGGGGCTGTAACGGCTTCAGGTGCTGGTGCAAAGACTCAAGCGTTGTCACAACAGCAGCAAGAAATTATGCAGGCTTTGAGTCGTGCTACTGCTGGTGCTGAGAATCAGAGATCTCGTGATGTTGCTAGACAAAATCGTGAGGAAGGATTTGCTATGAATGCTATACAAGCAGGTCAGGAAAATCTATTTGGTGGTATTAGTGATGTTATGGAGGCTGGAATAGGATACAACACAGCTAAGCAAGAGGGTCTTGTAGGAACGAAAAAAACCCCTAAAGATAAGAACGTCTTTGAAGGTTTTAAGATTGATTCTGATGCAGCTAGGAACGCTAAAGGAATAATGGGAGGACCAACTAGTGAGGCTTTAACAGACACTCAGCTTGAAGAGGTAGCTAAACTTCTTGAGTCGTATAAGTCATTTAAATCTGGAGGTGTACAAAAGACACCAGGAGATTTCTCACACAGCAAGAACCCTATTGACATTGTAAAAGACGGAGCTAAGATTGGAGAGATGACAGGTGGGGAATACATATTCAACCCTAATCAAGCTAAGCAGATGCAGAAATTTGCTAAGTCAGGAAACTCAGATTTACATAAGTTTGTCCGCACACTATTAAATAAACCTCAATTCAAGTAATGGAATTTGTACCTTCAAATATAATCAAGACACCTGACTTTGGTTCAATGGCACAAGATGCTATGAATCAGAAGCGTCAGGACATCAATGAGATGAACACCTGGATGGACTCCAATAAGAAAAAAGAGGGAGCCTATTTAGAAGGAGACAAACCAGCTGTACAAGAAGCTTGGAATAAGTATCAAGAGGAATTAGACAGAGCTGTAGAATCAGGAAACAGAGACGCACGTAGAAAGGCTGATGAAGCCTATGGGTCTTATGTTCAGGTAGCAGGTACAGCATTGTCATTAGCGGAGCAGTATAGATCTCAGGTAGCAGCATATAAAACAGACCCTAGTAAGTTCTCTATAAGCGGTCAAGAGTTTTTAAGTATGACTGATCAGTACAGAAGAACTCGTAGAAATGCTAATGATATTGCAGAGGCTGCACAAAATCCTTTTGTCATTGCTCAATCTATGAAGTATGACTTGTCTAATCCGCTGGATCAGGCAGGGAAAATGGTGCAGATGAGTGCCGCTAAGGTTAAAGACTTTTACGATGCTCAGGGCAATTTAGATACTGATGGTGTACGTAGGTATGCTGAAGAGTTAGCTACAGCTACTATCAATGCAAATGAAACATCTCTAGAGAAAGCTATGGCTTGGGGTGGTGTTCGTAGTGGATATGCTGGAGGTGAAGATGGTATGATTAATACTATGGAAGAACTAGAGTTCTTGCGTAATCAACCAGAGGAGAAAAGACAAGAGTTTATTGACAGCTATAAAAACGAATTAGTAAACAACTACATAAACTTACTATCTAACAAAAAAACTGAGGATAGTGGCAAGAAGAAGTTAGCTACAGACGCAGTGTCTTTACAGGCGGCTGGTGGTGAAGATGTTAACTTCATTACATTACCGGGAGATGTAAATGGAATCACTCAAATCGGATCTGCTCCTGACGGTCAGATATTCGTAACTGTTGAAACTAAAGTTAAGACAGGTGAGATTGATGAGAACGGTAATGAGGTTTATGAAACTAAAGTAGAGTACCGTCCAGCAACACAGACTGAGGTCTCTAAGGTTATGAGTAAGTATGGAAACACTTACGACTTCTCTGCTTTAAAAGCACAGCCACAGCAACAAACTGAACAGCCTGCTGCTCAAGAGGCTGTACAAGAGGCTGCACCTGAGGCTAAAGCTGAAGAAGCTCCTGCTGCTGACAAGCCTAAGGATACCTTGGGTCTAGGTATATTTGATACGCCTGAGGCTACTGAGACAGCCACAGGTAGTGACGAGGTAGCTACTACAGAATCTCCTGCACAGGGAACAGCTGTTGATACGCCTACAGTTACCTACGATCAGTGGAGTGAAGACAATAAGGAACAGATAGAAACAGTTTCTAGTACGATTGATGATGTCAACGCACAGCTAGACAACCCTGAGACTGCTTCTACGGCACCTAATATGTTCAAGGAAGCGTCAAGAGTTTACGAAGATATTAAGACCACTAGAAAAGAGATAGCTGCCGCTAAGAAGGAAGGGCGTGACACAACCGAACTAGAAAAAATACTAGAGGTTCAAGTCAATACCGTCAAGAGAATTAACGAGACCAACAATAAGTGGTCTGAAAATTCAAAGGAAACATCTAAGCAGGAAGAAGCTATCAAAGAGGTGGAGCAGGCAGCTGTTGAAGCCGCCAATGAGGGTGAAAGAGAATACATTGTAGTAGATGGCAAGCATTACTTTAAGGATGATTACGCGAAAATAGCAGGTACAAAAACAGGTAAGGGTAATTACCCTGATACTTTTGAGGAGTACGCTGAAACTATGGATGTTGATATCTTTAATACTGAAGACAGACCTGTAACTACTATGTTAGATGAGGTCACTGTAACTGCGGAAAGAGCTGATGTTCCTGTATCTAAAGAAGCTATAGTGCCAATACAAGCTGGTGGTAAAACGGTTAAAACCGAAGAAGCTGAAGAGGCTGAAATAGCTGTCATTGATATTATTGGTAAAACTCCGTCTTTAAAGGGTACGGGTAAGCCTGATAGCAAGCACGTGTACACTCCTAGAAAAGGAGCTATTGCACCAGCTGCAGAATGGAAAGCAGGATCAGGAGTACCAGCACCATCTAAAAATCCTTCAAGTGAATCAGCTCCGTCTTACTACTTAGCTGGTGAAGCTAAGGATGTAAAATGGACACCAGAAACTGTTAAGCGTGCTATGGATAGATGGAATACAAATATTCCTGTAGCACCAGAGTCATTCATTAAAGCAGCCAACACGTTTGGTGTACCTGTAGAATTTATGATCGCCTTAGCAGCTAAAGAAGGCAGCATTGGAGTGGGTGATAGACAGTCAAGAACTAAGAACTTCTTTAATTGGGGTAACTCAACCAAGGGTGATAAGCTTCCTCCAGGACCTGAACAAGACAAGTACAACACTTACTTTGAAACTTGGGAAGATGGCGTTATGGCTTGGGCTGATGGTATGGTGAGAATGTACCGTCCTGATGATGGTGATTGGTCTAAGCTATGGGAAGATAACAAAGGATTTGTTACACAGCGCTCAGGTGCAGGATTTGAAAAAGGGTCTAGGTATGCAAGTTCTAGAGACCAGGAAAAGGTTATTAGAAGCATAATTAAAACCAGTATCCCTTTACAATTTACTGAAAAAGGATACCGAGCCAGTGCTAAATAGTAAAAAACTCCATACCTAAAATCCTTATCTTTGTACTTTAAAGAAGTATATTGATATGGTTCAAGAAGAAGGAACAAACCCTCAGGCAGGTAAGGTTACTGTAGATGAATTTGCAGCTAAGATTAAAGAAAAATATCCAGAGTATAAGGATGTAGATAATCTTAAGTTAGCACAGGCTATTGTAGAGAAGTACCCAGAGTACAAAGAAGCAGTAATCTTTGAACCTACAGAACCCGTAAAAAAAAAAGACGGGAATATTCCTTCAGCTTCTTTGGATGGCGAATCTCCATCGTTCCTATCTGAGGTTAATACCTTCTTTCAACCAACGTATGATGCTGCGGATTGGGTAAATAAAAACATACCTGTATGGTCTAACTGGGCTAGTGTATCTACACAGCTAGCAGGAGGTCTTACTAAAGCTGTTGATGGATTAGTTAAAGAAGCTACTTTAAACTTTATGCCGGACTCTGAGTATAAGGAGTCTATTAAAAAGGAGATACAAGAGAAGGGTATCAATCAAGTCTTGGATACTCCAATTGAATCAATTGCTGAGAACTTAAGTCTATATGGTGAAGAGATTAAGCAAAAAAGACTAGAGAACTACGGTGTAGATCTAGAGGAACAACAGCTAGGTATACTTAAGAATATTGGTTCAGGTAATTTGTCAGCAGCAGCTACATTAGCTGTTGATGGAGCTACTGATGGTATCATTCAATCTGGTCTTGCAGCACTCACTGGTGTTGCGCCATTAGCTGTTGCTGCAGGTGGTGAAAAGTACTATGATGTATCAAACAAACCTAACTATTCCTCAAGTGAAAGAATACTATATTCTTCAGCTGTAGGTTTAATGGAGGGGCTAATTGAGTCTGTATTCGCTTCAGATATTAAAGCATTTGGAAAGGTTCTAGATAGCGACATAGCTATAAAAGGTTTTGAAAAAGAACTTTTAGCTGCTGCTAAGAAGACCCCTTGGTATAAAGAGTTTCTGAAGATGGGTACAGAAGAGGGTCTTGAAGAGTCTCTATCTGAGTCATTTGGACAGATGCTTACTGGATTTAAAGAAGGTACAAGACCTGATCCTATTGCTATAGCTGAAGCATTTGTTATGGGATTCTTGCCGGGTGCTGGTACACACGTTATCACGAACGGTATCAGTGCTATAGGCTCAGAGCAAAGAACAAAGCGCAGACAAGAATTAGCTAAACGCATTGAAGAAACTAAAGCTAAAGTTGAAGAGGTAGAAGACCCGGCTCAAAAAGCTATTCTTGAGGAGATGGCTAAGGATGATATTGACGAGCTAAACAAAGAGATTGGTTTAGATGCTGAGCTTTACGCAGGATTCTCACCAGAAGACGTAAATGAAATCCAATCTATCAACACGGAGATTCGTAATCTGTATCAAAAGATTGGCTTAGCTGTTGATGAAGATCAAAAGAACGCTTACAAGAAACAAATATTAGAAGCTAGATCTAGAAAGCTAGAGATAGAAAACAGATATTCAGAAGAACCTGTACGCTATATCCGTGATGGACGACTAGTGACCAAGGCTCAGTTCGTAGATATGGTTAACAATGCGACCCCAGAGGAGCTGTCTACAGGTCAGTGGGGCGTTGAAAATGATTCTGAAGTAGAACAGCTATTGATAAGCAAGCTACCGCAAGAGGCTGTTGAAGAAGCTGTCGCTGAAGGAGCACCGGCAACTGATGTTACTCAAGAAGAAACAGCTGTTGAAGAACCTGCTATTGAAGAACCTGCTGTTAAAGAACCTGCAGCTGAGGAAATAACTACTGAGGAGGTAGCCGCAGAAGAGGTAGCCGCAGAAGAGGTAGCCGCAGAAGAAGAAGTAGCAGAAGAAGCTGAAGTAACAGAAGAAGTAGCAGAAGAGGTGGTGGAAGAACCAACTCAGGAAGTTGATACTGAAGCTATAGCTATTGAAGAGGAAATTATTTCTGATGCTGAATTCCGTATTGAGGATCTTGAGTCAGAGATAAGCATTGAAAAAGGAAATATTAAAGAAGCTAAGGATAAAGCTAAAGAGGATACTGCAGCTGTACGAAAGTCTAATCTCTCTAAAGAAGAAAAAGCAGAGAGAATTGAAGAAATAAAGGCAGAGCTTCAAGATACTATTGATGAGATAAATGGAAACATTGGCATCTACAAAGAAGACATAAATGCTTTTAAATCTGATATCCGTAAAGCTAATAAGAAGATAGGAAAGCTAAAGGCTCCTAAGGTCCCCAAGGCTACAGCTAAGAAAAAACCAGCTGTTGTTGAAGCAACTCCATCACCAATAAAGCCGGATCCAACAAAGCAAAAGACAGAAACCGTTCTTGCTAAATCCGATGTCTCTTCAAGAAAGTTTGGATCTAGCTTTAACGCATTGAAGGATAACTTCCAGAAGCTGTTGTCTAAGTTAGGCGGGGAGAACATACCTGTATATGTGGTAAGTGACGGCGTGTATAAATCAGTAACAGGTAAAACTGGAAGAGGTACGTTCACTAAAATAGACGGGAAAAATGTAATCTTGGTGAATGCTGATAAAGCTACATTAGGTACCGTATATCACGAGATGATGCACGCCTATGTAGCTACGATGAATCTGTCACCTAAACAGATTGTAGACTTTGTAGATACTATAAGAGCGGAGTTAGCTAATGGCAACGCCTCAGAGAAAGCGTTGGCTAAAAGGCTTACAAAATTCCAGACCGAATACATCAAACAAGAAGTATACGGAAAAGGATTGAAGCTAGATGACCCAATCATTGCCGAAGAATTTTTAAGTGAATTTGTAGCGCAGCTTAAGGACGGTATTGATGTTGACAATATATCTGTATCTACAATAGAGAACATTAGATTAGCTATAGCTAAGTTCATCAACAAGGTGTTTAATGCAAGTATAGATACTTCACCTATAGAGAACAAACAGGAAGCTTTTGATTTTGTCAATGGATTCTTGGATGCCCTTGAGGGTCGAGCAGAACTAACAGCTGACACAAATGTTGAGGAGCAAGGTGAGTCAGGAGAGGTTGGTACAATTAACATACCTAGAAAACAGATAGAAGTTATTAATGCTCCTAAGCTGTCAGAAGATAAACGAAGCTTTGTGCAAAAGTTTGTAACCGAAATTAAGATGACTGCAATGCAGGGTCGGAAGTTTGTTACAAATATGTACGACTACACTAACGCTGGTGTAACAGATCTGGGTAACGGACTTTCTATCACTCTCTTTGGAGGTAGAAATTACGTACCTATGATGATGGAGCGTAATGGTGTAGAGCTTGGTGATGTTTCTAACCTTGCTGCATTTAATACTAAGTCTAATGCAGAAGGGTTTATTAGGAATGCTAAAGAAGGAAAGGCTGATTTATTTGCTCCACATTCAGGAGGTCTGGAAGGATCTTGGCAGTTCCAGCATCACATCTTTGAGTCTCTTGTAAATCTAGTACTAGACAACAAGATACTTGGTAAGAGTGAACTCATAGAGCTGTTTAACACAGGATTAAATACTAAGGGTGACGCAGGTGGTATAAAAGCATTTGCAAAATTTAACGAGGAAAATAAAACCAAACTAAAGAACCTAAACAGGTTTAAGAAAAACCCTCTTGAGCTAGTGGAGTTGCTTAATGCTGAGAACAATTACTCTCCGAACTTAAGAAAGATTCTGAATCAGAAGATAGCTTCAAACAAGAAGTTTCAAAAAGCAATTGGGGTTAAAAACCTTAACGAATTCCATAACAGAATTTCAGATCCATTAAACATAGGTGTTTCTGGTGGTGAGATTATGACGTTCGTAGAGTTTGACCCTGATACATTTAAAATTGTAAAGACTAAGACGGGTGACGTTAATCATCATCCATCATTTAGCTGGGTTGTTATGGCTAAAATTAAAGCTATCCACCACCCAGACAAGTACTACAAGTCTTATGATATAACAGAAAGCTACACAAAGTACAACACAGACCAAACAGTTGTTGAGCAGAAGTCAGAAACAACAAAGAAGAAATTCATTGAATCAAATGTGAAGTCTAGTGCAGGCGCTATACCAAAGATAGCTGAGGTAGATTTGCCTAGACAGCAGATAGACTTTGCCGGCATTGAAATGAAGGTGGAGGAAGTACCTGCTGGAACAGGTGCAAACATACCTACAGGCGGTATGGCTTACGTGCCCGTATCCAAACTCTACAACCTTATGGATATGCGTGATGGAGATCGTGGTGGTCTTTATGAGACAGCTAGAGATAAGAAGCGTGTAGATGAAATCGCAGAACGATTTAAAAAGGAGGGATACAATAGCGATGACGGATGGTATCAACCTATATACATAGATATCGATGCTGATGGATTCGGATGGATCGGAGAAGGTAACCATAGAGTATTAGCTGCGATGAAACTGGGTATGACTCACCTTCCTGTAAAGGTAGAGTTTGGTGCAGCCAGAGACGGCAAGTATATCTATCATAAAAACTATAGCCGTGTTCCTACACAAGTAGTAACCAAAGAGAAGATTGAACAGCTAAAAGAACAAGCTGGCAAGTATTACCATATTAAGTACGCTTCTATCTGGGAAACAAACCTACCTACAAACCCAGAACCTAGTAGAGATGTAGATAGAGAGCAGATTGACTGGGAATCTAGTGAATTTGGTAGAGGTCAAGTTAACCCCGCTATTGTAAACAGAACTACAGAGGTTCAACAAGCAGTAATTGAACTGCTACAGGGTAAGATTACCAATTCTGAATATCAAGAGACTGTTCGTATAACGCAACCCATTGAGGCTATTACTCGCTTTTTCTTGCCTGCATCTACTAAGGATATGATGGCGGCGCTAGATAGCAACAAAGGAAAGCTGTTGAATGTGACGTTAAAGGACGGAACAGAGATTGGTCTACGTCTAGATATACCTGCTTACAAGAATAAAAACATCTGGGTTGTATCTATACACGACAAAGGAGCATCAGGTAAGTCTTTAAGTTACGGATCTGTAGCCTGGGCAACAGATGTCACCTTCGGTAGTAATCCTAAGGTAGCTTCTTTCATTGCGGCAGGGAAAAATTTAGATCTATCTGGAAAACTTATAGCTAAATCCAAAAAAGTTGACGGTAAAACTACTTACGATATAGTTAATACCGAAACCAATAAGGTAGTAGACAACAAGAGCACATTAGAGGCAGCTAATAAGTTTATAAACAATAGACAAAAGCAAGACAAGACTACTATCGCACGTATGCTTGGCAAGTGGAAGAACTTTGAGGGTAAGACTAAAGAAGAGAAGGATGCATCAGCTGTTAAGAAGGTTGAGGAGATTGTAGCTATTGAGAACAGCTATCCCGGTGCAGGTCGTAAAGGATCGCCTTGGAGACAGATTGGTATGAACCCATTCCGTCACAGCTTCTTCTACGACAGAAGAAATGGACAGCCTGTCATTGCTGCTGCTGAGGTAGTACAGATTGGTGGTTTGGTATACGCTAAGGATGTGGTGTACGCTGATAAGAACGACCCGATATTTAACGTTGACGGATATAAGGATGCTAACGGAGAGACCGTACGTTTCCAGATTGAAGACCAAGCTAATGAAGAGGCAAACAACGAGCAGACATATGATGCTGTAGAAAACAACTCACAGGGATTGTTTGACGCTGACGTAGACGCAGCTGTTGATGCTGATGTGTCTGAGATGGACAGCTGGAAAGAGCGTCCAAGAACAATGTTTGAAAGGTTTATTGATCTTACTAGATTAAAGATTCAGGATAAGTTTAGAAAGATTATTGCAGTACAGGAGGACATTGAATTCTCTAAGGGTGCACCTGTTGGTCTTGATGAAGACTTCCGTAATGCAGAATCATTGATGCACGGTAAGGCTAAAGAGGAACTTAATAAAACTGAAATCATAGTTGGTAAGATTGCCAAGCTTATAAAAGCTTCAGGATTATCTATAGAGAAGTTCAATGACCTACTCTACGCTATGCACGCTCAGGAGCGGAACAGATACTTAAGAGTAATATCTACAGATATAGGCAAGAGCCTTATGGCAATGCGTAAGAAAAAAGGTATGAAGCCTTCTGAGGTAGCTGAACTATTAGGTATTTCTACTCAAGACTACGTAGATATTGAAGCTAATAAAACAGCACTCAAGACATCCGACCTTGCAGATGTGTTACTCATCTATGGTACAACACCTTCTAGATTCTTTTACGATAACGCAAAGGTAAAAGACGGATCAGGTATGACTGATGTAGAGGCAAGAAAGATTCTTGCTGAGTATGGTTTAGACCTCACATCACCAGATGTGTCTCAGTTGAAACCAACAATTGCTATAGCTGTGCAAGCGGTACGTGACCTAACAGCTGATACTAGAAATAGATTATTGGAATCAGGTCTTGAGACTCAAGCTACTATAGATGCGTTTACAGCTACCTATAAGAACTACGTTCCTTTACGTGGGTTTGCTGACGGTGAATTGCAGTCAGAGATGATAGAGGGTGGTCGTAGACTAGAAGTAAGAGGTCGTGAGAAGCGTGCTAAGGGACGTACTACTAAGGCAGACTCACCACTTACCCAAGTCATTATATCTAACACTACAACCATCGTTAGAGCTGAGAAGAACAGTGTAATGAATAGGTTCTACAACCTAGCTGTAAGCAACCCTAACAAGGATGTATATGAAGTAGTAGACCCTAAGGTTACTAAAGAGTACAAGCGTGAGATACGCAACGGTAAAATCGTTACTACAGCTAAAACTATAGCTGACTATATGAGTGATCCAAATATGGTATCAGTTCGTGTAGGAGGGGAATACAAGTTCATTAGATTTAAAGATGCATCTCTAGCCGATGCACTTAAGGGTGCTAACGTTGTGAAGGCTGAGTGGATGGTCAAGTACTTGGGAGCTTTTAACAGAGCGCTAAGTAGTTTTATCACTACCTACGATCCTGAATTTGTACTTCGTAACTTCTCTCGTGATATTCAGACAGCTGTACTAAACCTGTTTGCAGAACAGGAGATGACTGAGGGTATCATTAAAGATAAAAGTATTGTAGCTAAGGTCGTAAAAGATGTACTGCCGGCAATTAAATCTATCGCTATTGTAGAAGGAGGAAAGTCATCTAAGAATAAGGAGATGGACCAGTACTACAGAGAGTTTAAAGAGGATGGAGCTAAGACAGAATGGTTCTACAGCAAGTCATCTACAGAGGTAGAGAAGGACATCAAAAACCTAATTGAAGGTAAGGGTGAGACAGCTCTACAAGCTGCGGGTAACCTTGTTGAACGGATTAACTCCGCTGTTGAGAATGGTGTGCGTCTATCTGCTTATGTTAACGCACGTAAGGCAGGTGTCTCTAGAGCTAAGTCTGCGGAGCTAGCGAAGAACTTGACTGTTAACTTTAACAAGAGTGGTGAGTGGGGACAGATTGGTAACACATTATTCCTATTCTTTAACGCTTCTGTTCAAGGTACCTCTAGGCTTATACGTACGTTAAAACCTCAATACAAGGTGGACAGCGAAGGCAACAGGTCGCTACAAATAAGTACAGCTCAGAAGATGGCTATTGGCTTATCTCTAATGGGGTCTATTGTTTCAGTACTAAATGAGTTAGGCAGTGATGACGATGAGGATGACAAGTCATTCTACTCTAAGATACCGGACTTTGAGAAAGAGCGTAACATCATTATTATGAAATGGCGCTGGCTTGGTGGAGATGGCAAGGGGTATTGGAAGATTCCATTACCTTATGGGGTCAATGTCTTCTATGTCGCAGGTACGCTACTCGCAGATGCATCACAGAAGATTAAGACACCGGGTGAAGTTGCAGGTGGTATTATGCAGGCAGCTGTAGGGTCTTTCTCTCCTATTAACTTCCCTAATAGTGAAGACACTTCTAAGTTCTTGGTGAAGTTTGTAACGCCTACCATTGGTCAAGTTCCTTTAGCTTTAGCAATTAACGAAAACTACTTTGGTCAGACCATATACAATGAAAACTTCCCGTTTGATACATCACCAAAGCCTGAATCAGAGCTAGGTAGAAAAGGAGGTAATCGATGGACCAAAGAACTGACAAGGGTGTTGAATAAGATTAGTGGTGGTTCTGAATTTAGAAGCGGTAGCATAGATATCAATCCTGATGCAATTGATTTTATTATGGAATCATACAGCGGGGGTATGGGTAAATTTGTTTCTAGGTCTGCAAACACTGTAGATAAGATTATCACAGGAAACTGGGATGAAATAGAACCTAGAAAGGTTCCTTTCTTACGTGTATTCTATGGTCAATCACCTAAGTATACTAACGTTCAGGAGTTCTACACCAGATCTATACTTGTAAATCAGATGCAGGAAGAGGTCAAGGCAGGCATCATATCTGGAGCTGAAGCTAAGCGTGTATCTAAAGTGTTCTACCTAGGTAAGAACATTAGAAAACAGCTGTCCGCCCTGAAGAAAAGGGAAGATGTTGTGATGCAGATAAAGGATGCAGACGTGCAAAAAGAGAAAATGAAGAGGCTTGAAGAGCTTAGGTACAAACTTGTTGCTGATTACAACAAGCAGTATGAAAGATTTGAAATAGATAAACTAAAATAAACAATTATGATGAGGTTCGTAGAGATCTTTAAGAACGACAACAGTTACAATGAGAAGACCGTAATAGGATTCCTATCCTTTGCTGTTATGGTAGCTGTTATGCTAGCAGATGTAATCACAGGAGCTTGTGGTAAAGATTTACCTATCAATGAGTTTACTTACAACAGCTTTGTTGTAGTTACTCTAGGTAGCTTTGGTATTGCTGGGTTAGAGAAGTTTGCTAAGAAATGATAAGAGCTATGGAATTAGAGGTACTAAGATTTAGTAGCCAAGATGATTCAACAAATGGAATATTATTTGATGTTACAGGAGGACAAAGAAATTTCTTGTGCTACACACTTGAGGATGAATACCGCAAGGACAAAGTCGCCGGTGAAACTAGAATCCCTGCTGGAACATATCGGATTACTCTCCGGACGACTGGAGGATTTCACGGAAGATATGTAAAGAAGTATGGGGATATGCACAAAGGAATGCTATGGGTACGTGACGTGCCTAATTTTGAGTATATCCTTATACACACTGGTAATACTGACGAACACACTGCTGGGTGTCTCCTTGTTGGTGATAGTCAACAAGCAAACTTTGGCTCTAGCGATGGTATGGTTGGTGCGAGTGTTAACGCTTATAAAAGAATATACCCTCCGATTGCTGAAGCATTGGAGAAAGGGGAATCAGTAAGCATTACGTATGTAGACTTTGATAGTGTAGGATGAAATGGCTGGGAAAATTAACTCTACTGCTGTTATTAACGAGTTGCAGCGCTCAATGGCACTTAAAGAAAGCGGTGCAGAAGGACCCTACTATTCTGGAAAAAGACACGCTGGTTGTGACGGACACGGTTGTCAGCCCACCTGTGGCTATCACGGATACTGTGATTATGAAGCAACACGACACTATTACTCTAGTGAAGGATCGCCTGAGGGTACAGCTAGTAAAGGTGAACGACACGATTACTATAGACGCCATCTGCGACTCGGATACGATTATTAGTATTATTGAAATACCTTACGAAAAGATAGTATATGTTGAACAAGAAACGCTCCTGCAAAAGATACAGCGGCTAGCTTTGTACTTTGTCCTAGTATTCCTAGGCTTCAAGATAGTTCAAAGATTAGCTGATAAGTATTTAACGTAGGATATGAGTAAGAAAAGAAAGAACGATAGCAGCAGTAACAATACAGCTGCCGTAAAGTATTGCGAAGTAGAACCCAAAGAATGTGATGGCAACTGCTGTTATGCAAAAAGAAGAAAATAAAAAGACCCCTTTACGGGGTCTTTTCATTCCAGAGAGAGAGCAGAGAATAGTAATTTAATACACTACTAATATAAAGATATACCTTCTGTTTCTTCGGGTGTAGGGCACATACTTTCTAACACTTCTTTTAGAATCTGTTCACGCTCTTCCACCTTTATTACTCGGTCTACGATGCCATCGCTAATGATATTAACAATGCGAGCTTTGATTCTTTGCCTTGCGTCCAACTCGTTTGATATATCTATATGGTTTTCGTCAAAGATTAATCTCCAGTCTACCATTGCATTGGTGTAGTCAGATTCCCCTAGAGACATAAAGCTTATAGTATTCTTACAGCCGTGAATGATAGTAGCGTGATCTACACCTAACAGCTCGCCAGTATACTTAAATGTCATATTGAATTTTTGGGTCAATATTAATCCAAGACAGTGTCTCGGCACGACATACTCTCTTTTTCTTGTCTTCTTCAATACGTTTATTTCGTGCTTCAGTTCGTAATCTAATATCAGCTTGTTTACGAGCTCTCTCGATAGCTTCGTTCTTTCTGATCTGCGCACGCTTTTTTTCTGCTTCAATTCCATCTTCGTCTATTTTATTTTTGATTTTATTAAATTTATTTTTAATCCTTGCTTGAATCGTAGCAACTCTTGAAGGGCTTAATTCTATTTCTGAAGCTATTGCCTTTACCGTAAAGTCGTACAGGTACTTAAGTTCAAAGACTTTAAACTCTATAGGGTTCATTGTAGACTTCATTAGCTGTATGATCTTATCTACAGAGTTGTCATACTCCTCAGCTTCAACAGTTGCATAGGCAAGAAACTTATTGTACTCTTCATCACCTTCACCGGAGGTTAGCTGTGACTCATTATAGTACTCTAGTTTATCTGCTACTCTTTTGTCAAAGGAGTTTAGAATAGAGAATTTAAAAGAATTTATAATGTATCCGTACAGATGTTCTTGGTTTTCAAACTCCATACCTTCATTATACATTTCTATAACACGCTCCATTGCTATAGCGTTTGCCTTCTCTACAGCAAACTCATCCTTGAAATTGTATCCGTATCTCTTTGCTACGTAATGCGTAAAACGCATATCTCTAGGGAAGAACTCCCTAATGTGTCTCTCTGTTAATTTCATTTAATTAGGGTAAAATTAGGGGGACCGTAGCCCCCCTTAAATTAAGTTGTGATGGTTTCGTTCAGCGAGCCTTAGCTACCACATCCTTCGCAATCGGGATTGTCAATAGAACAAGCGTTGTCGTTCTTTTCTGATGTTGTTAGTTCGTTTACGAAGTCAGCGAAGTCATCGCTTAGATTTAAATCTTGAGCCATCTCTTTGGGTGTTTGGGTTATTAAAAAAGTGAGCGTGCAAGTTACAAAATAAGTAGGTCAGTAATATCTTTCCCACTAGAAATATTATAGTAACCTACAACCTTTGTAATGAATTGCCGTTGTCTAAATTCAGAGGTCTTCGGCATACCTCTCTCCTCCCACTTAGGTTCTTCTATATCCAGTAATCTAAAAGCCCATACGCCAACAGGTGTAGAGTTAATGTATAGTGGATTGGTCCCGTGGTTGCTGGACCGCTCTATCAAGGCATCGTACTTTTTCTTTTCTATAATGAGATCATCATAGTGCTTCTTACGACACTTGAGTTCTATATCTACATTATGTTCTAAGGAATAGCAGTCGTACCTAGACATCTTAACTTCCGAAGGAAGCAGGTCAGGAATCACAAACTGTTTAATTAAATCAAACAGGTGTGACTCATTTACGATTGCTATCTTCCTCATATTGTTCTACAGCTGATTTAATAAGTTCTAGTTCTGCACGAACTACACGCTTATAGGCATTGATCTTGTCTGTTACTCGTTCAATATCTACAAGAGGTCTTCCCTTGTAATCGTGTAGGTCTTCGTACAGCTCAGTCATCAAGTCACTGACTCTAGAGGTAGCTGTAAAATAGGATTTACTCACGTGTTGAGTATCCATAACACCGAATGGTAGCTTTGAATTCATCTTTATTTAGCTCTTGGTTGAATGTCGTTGATTGCGAGAAAAAATATTTTGGAGTGTCGTCAGTAACGTATCCATCGCCACGCAAATAATCCGCCAGAAACTTGATACAAGTAATAGCATTGTCAACATCATAGCGACAATTATACTGAACGTCAATCGCAAATCTATCCATAGTAAAACTATCGATTCTTTCAAGCTGATCCTTGATGCTTGCGCTGTAGGATTCTTTTTGCTTTTTTCTAATCGACCAATGCTTTCCTGAATACCATTTGTTAAGGCTTGGAGGTTTAGGTAAGGAGATGGTAACTTCATTATATTCTATCTTCATTTCTACAAAGCTAATACACAGGGTGTTAAATTCCTAACAATTTGTATTTTTTATTACATCTCTATTGTAGATTGCATATAACCAAAGTCCAGAGGCTTAAATAAAGCTGTAAGTTTCTCCTGAGAATCAAAACCGGTGTTCTCGTCATTCATCTTAAAGTAGAATGGGTTGTCCCAAGGCGTTGGCTCACCACCGGTCTCCGTCTCACGAACCTTACGCACGTGGAATTCAACAGTTCTACGTATGTAGTACTCAGGTGACTGAATTTTTCTATGGAACGTCAGGAAACAATCGGCTCTATTCACGAACTTACCCCCGCCTTCAGTGTCCTCAGCATATGGTGCAACAGGTAAACCATCTTCACCCTTACGTCTTTGAGCTTCTGTAACAGCGTGAGTGTTTAGCCATACTGCCATATCATTACGCTTCGCAAATGTCAGGAACTCTGATGCCGCTTCGTAGTGGTACTCGTGTGTAGATATGCTACTGCCGTGGGACATTTGTATCTTAAGGCTATTGTATGGATCCACAAAGAACCCCTGATACTTGCCGTTCATATGTATCATCTTCTCAGCAAAAATGATTAGGTCTTTATAGCTGTATACATCATCATTGCCTATGATTACAAAGCGCTCCGACACCCACTTGAAAGAGTTGGCTCTTTCTACCTGATTCATCTCGTGAATCTTTGCGCCACATACAAACTCCATAAGGCGCATCTTAACGCTAGCTGTACGGTTTTCTGAGGAGTATATGATCCACTTCCAATTGTGTCTTACAGCTGAGTTTACAATCATATAGAGCGCCATTGTAGTCTTACCTACGTTGGAGTGTCCATTAATGATGAGGAACTCAGGCTTGTACCTGAAGTAGTTATCTAGTATCTTGTCTCCGGTGTCAAGACCAAGCTTAATATCACCATTAGCGTATGAGTCTATCCAAGAGAAATCTTCTTTGTCATTAGACAGAAAGCTGTAATCATTATCAAGTACTAGCATCTCACGGCGTACCTGATTCTCTTTACTTACTATCTCAGAGGGAGCAATGTTTTTACCCGCTTCAATACCATCTATGATGGTGTTCTTTGCGTGGTTGATGTCTGTAGGGTTTTTCTTTTCAATCTCATTGAGCATAATCTCGTAGATCTCCTGCTCATCCATACGCCCTGCTGTGATGTAACCACCTGCAAGGTATGCGGCTTTGATAAGTTCCCTGTGTTTCTCACCTTCAGGTGCTCTACGTATCATAGATACGATGATGGCTACCTTATTGTAGTCAGTACCTTTTGTAGGGGCAACTACAGCTAATTTCTCACGTTCCTCACGAACGGATACCATACCTGTAAATACCTCAGCATCTTGATTGTATACAAGGTCTTCATCCCAAGACTCATAACAGGCTCTAGATTCATTGATAGACGTTGAGTCTACCTCCACGTCATACTCACGCTCAAAGTACGCTAGAATAGCTCTGTAGTGGTCTCTGTGCCGGTCAGTGTGTTTGATTTTTACAAGCACCTTGAGACCGTTACCTGATGGTGATATCCAACAGGCGTAAGTGTACTTGTCGCAAGCTATTTGAGACTTTAGTGTAACGACATCAACATCGTCAAAGTCTAGGATGACTAAGCCATTATGTTCTGCTAGACCTTCATCAGCTCTGTAGTCAAACTTACCACTAAATAGAACTACAGGTAGTTCCTTCTTAGCTGTCTTGTCCGGTACTGGATTTCCGTGTTGGTCCACCGAATAGACCCCTCTTACTTTCTCTATCAAGGATCTGCTCTTGCCAGTCTTGATACGCTCCAGTGCTGTTTTGAGTGTAGAGTGATGTGGTTCCTGAGTACTCGTTATGTTCTTGAATAGGGTAATCTGCTCCTGCATTATCTCTCTGTTTAATTAAATTACTTGTGTTGCTATCGTCATCACAAACGGAGTCCATACTATCTATGTGCTCCTTTCTCTCTATTGCAATGATAAGCAAAGTTATGTATCCGTGCAAGTCATATAAAGTATCTACGGAATCTTTGCCCATCCCAAGACTTTTGAGTCGCATAAGTTTGTCGTCCATACGTGCCCCCAAAGACACGACAGCATCTCCGTTTCCAAAGATACCTAGTGGGTTTAGTGCGCTGTCCCCGTACGCCTTGTTCTTCTTGATTAGAAGGTTCTTTGTGTTGTCGCATATTCTTATGATGTCATCCTTAGTCATCTAACGAATCTTTAATAAGTCTATCAATCTTTTCAGGGTCAATGTCTCTAATTCTGCGTAGTTTTTGACGCTCCGCTACCTTAGCCTTTTCATACTCTGATCTTGAGCTTTCCAATCCTAAGTTTTGGAACAGCTTTGCATTTTGGTGAAGCACGCAATCAATGATATGCTTGTGCTCTTTGTTGTCTAGATATGCCATAATTATTTATTTCTTTTCATTTTAAAAATTAAGTATCCATTCCACACGGCAACAATTAGGATAGCTATAATAAAATCAATCATTTTACCAATCAAATGTGTCTACCCATATCGGAGTCTTATCTCCTACGTAGGCGTTAAACGTGTTGTATTCTAAAAAGTCTACAGCTTCTTCTTCAGGTATATCATCATCCTTCATTAGGATTTGTATACACAGATCTCTTGAGTACACTACTCTCCAGTCGTTAGGTGAGAAACCAATGATAGCTTCATCAAACCCGTCAGCAAACAATACGTCATCAGTATCTGCGTAGTGTTCTAAAATATAATCCTTAATCATAACGCTTGATCTTTTCTTTTAATTTTATTATTGCCTTTTGCTCTCTCCTGATTATGTAGGCACACATAATTACTACTAGTACTATACTAATCATTAGATTACCTCTTTAAATTGTATATGTTTTAAATCACAGATGTAAAAATCCTGCTTGTAGTTTTTATATCTGCTATCCGTTCTTGATACTACACCCCAATGCTTGTGGGTGTCTCCTTTAACAATCGCCATATGTGTTCTATTCTTATTGAATATCATATAGGCATATGGTTTTGGAGTTGCATTGTCGTATGCTTTTTTTGCACACACCATAAAGTCCTTAAAGCACCAGTCTTCCGCACAGGTGAACTGAGCAGATAAGTTCTTTACCTCTATTCTTTTTGATTCTCCCTTGTCGTATACAAATAGATCACCATCATCAACGAAATCCATATAGTTGCTATACGAATCACACTTTCTAAGTCCTCCAATGCGTACATCTAAGCCCTTCTCATAGAAATATAGAGCTGCTGTAAACACAGCTGCTGTGCTAGCGTCTAGATGGCTGAGGAATTTTGTTAGGTTGTCTTTCATAAGCAAATTTATTTGCGGTGAGGAGTGCAACGACTCATTTCTCTTTTGTTTTAAAGGTTTCTTTCTTATAGTTCTTGATACATTCTTCTTCCATCAACTCTACCATTTTAGAGTGGGAGATTTCTTCTCTTGCAAGTTGCCATTCCAACACTCTTACAAATCCTTGCTTTAAGTATTTACCCATTCTCTTTTGTGTTAAAGGTTTCGTTGTAGTATTCTTCAAAAAAAGTATCATTAC
>JAAHTG010000209.1_pt1 | contig 56266 bp, 67 predicted proteins | sample 6116081 | NCBI WGS metagenome assembly JAAHTG01 (sample SAMN13939989, study PRJNA603662) | sponge metagenome | isolation source: marine sponge | host: Mycale hentscheli | place: New Zealand | collected 2005 | reverse complement strand
TTACAACAAGACTGACAGTACGGAAAGACGACCCTCTTTTGAGGTAACTTTAAATCAATAAAAATGAAAGAACAAACATTTACAGTACACCTGTATTATGCAGGAGAGATGTCAGATGAAACAAAACACACTACATCTTTAGACCAAGCGAGAAGATGGGTTGCAGACGCAGCTCATGGAACAATTATTAACCAAAATCAAATACTAATACAATAATTATGGGAGCAACAAATATTCATTACACAGCGAATAAGAAAACTTATTCATCAGCAAGAGAAGCGTACAGAGCTTTGAGAGAAGAAGCACAATACGAGTACGGACACGATCCGTACAGTGGTACTATTGCCACCTGCACATTGGAAGGTAGGATATCCGAGCCTAAAGATGACGATGCTTATGACGAAGCATTAGACAGAGTAGACAAAAGAGAGTGCGTGTATTATGAGACAGATACGCACTATGTATTCATTGGATGGGCCGCATGTTAAATATAAATAAATAAATAAATGGAAAACACAATCAATTTTAATTTAGACGAAATGGGCAGTTCAGATATTGCCTCAATGCATAAAGTAATTGACGCATACCAAAACATTCCTTCAAGTGACAAATACATAATGTATGGAGGTACAGGTTTCAATACTAGTTCAGGCTATGTTTATATAGCTTTAGAAAACGGAGTTTCAATTTGTTCTTGCTTTAACCAGTCAGTTGATTATCTTGTGACTGATTACGATACAGGTGAGGAACAATTCTTTGACACATACGAAGAAGCAATCGAAGAGCTTGAAAATATTAATCAATAAACAATATGAATGTACTATCATTATTCGATGGCATGTCTTGTGGACAGATAGCCCTCAAGAATCTTGGTGTAAAAGTAGACAACTACTACGCATCAGAGATTGACAAGTATGCTATAAAAATAGCAAAGAAAAACTTCCCTGACATGATTCATGTTGGGGATGTAACCAAGCTAAGTTATTCTGATTACAGGAAGTGTTTGGTAAGAGAGAAAAGTTCTCAATATATACAGGATATACCCAAGTCTAGACGAATAGATCTTATCATGGGTGGTAGTCCATGTCAAGGATTTAGTAAGGCAGGAAAAAACTTAAACTTTGATGACCCTAGAAGCAAATTGTTCTTTGAGTTTGTGAGGTTAGTTAAAGAATGTAAGCCAAAGTATTTCTTGTTGGAGAATGTAAAGATGACAAAAGAACACAGAGATACTATATCTAAGTTCTTGGGAGTTGAGCCAATATATATAGACTCAGCACTTGTATCTGCACAAACCAGGAAGAGGTACTATTGGACTAATATACCTTATATATTTGCCCCTATAGACTTAGGAGTAAAGCTAAGCGATATTATTCAAACAGAAGGAGAGCTTGAAGGTTCATTAGTTGATGAGAGGATGGTTACTAACAAAGGTAAAGCCTATTGTCTTACAGCAAGATACGATGGAGCTGTATGGTGGAACAGTATAGAAAGAAGCCAACGAAGTATGATTAGAATAGAAGATAAGGTTTGCTTTCCTGAAGCCACAAAGAAAGGTTATGCCGCTGCAGGTATTGGAGAGGGATTAGATCTGTCATTTCCTAACAGTAATACTAGAAGAGGTAGACTAATAAAAGACAAAGCTCATTGCGTTACTACAATCTCGCCAAATCAAGGCATCATAAATGAAAAATATAATTGGAGAAAATTAACTCCAATTGAATGCGAGAGACTGCAAACAGTTCCTGACAACTATACCGAGGGTGTATCTAATGCACAAAGATATAAGATGTTAGGAAATGGATGGACAGTTAAAGTAATAGAACACATATTAAAACAAATAAAAGTTGTATAATAAATAAATAAATATTATATTTGCAAAACACAATCTAATTTAATTATCATGGGAAAATCAAGAGAAATGTTCAACCGAGAGCGTGAACAACAATCAGAAACTTTAAGAGAATTTTTAGACGACACATACCAGTCGTCTCAATACCACGCTAATAAACAGCGGCTAATACTTAACGAAATATTTGTAACATTTTCACAAATATTCGGTGAAGAAGATAAATTTAACTTAAATAAAACCAAATCCAATGAAGAGAGGAATATTTAATCGATACGTTGATTATATCTGTTCAGAAACAGGTGTATCAAGAGACTTATTATTTAAAAAAGACAGGTCATCAAAGTATTCTACAGCAAGATTTTTATTGTATGCTGTATGCTACCAAAGACCTATGACTATAGTTCAGATAGTAGATCTTATGTCTGAGAATGGCTACAATATTGCCAGACAAGGTGTAGAATATGGAATACAAAAGATAGAAGATTCAAATGATTATGACGTTAAGTCTTTTATAAAAGATGCAATTAACAATGCATAGTCTCAAAGACTTATGGGATGAAGCATCTACCAGTAGGAAATGCACTAACTTAAGTTATAAGACAGAGTTATCATATATTTATAAGGGCATTAAGATTTGTAATGTAAATAATAACATTAAAATATATAATGCAGGAATACAAAGATATGCCTACAAAGAATTAACTGAAGATGAATATCAGTTTTTATATGATAACGGTTTTATAAAAGGAGTTCACCTTACAAAAATGGGAAACTACAAGGACAAGATTTCAATCTTAAATAAAAAGATAAAGAATGAAATCAATACAAGGAATAATAAAAAGCATTATGATTCTTTGAAAGTTAAAAGAGAAAATCTAATTAATAAATACACACAAATATCTAAATTAAATTAAAATGGGAAACACAAAATCAACATTTAAGGAACTTACATCAATCAATGTAAAGGACAAAGTAGAAAAGAAAGGTAGGTTTGATTACTTATCTTGGGCATACGCCTGGGCTATAGTAAAAGACAAGTACCCTGATTCAAACAGGACTGTATATGAATCAGAACACACAGGTCTTAATTACTTTAGTGATGGATCTACTGCTTATGTAAAAGTAGGTATTACTATAGGTGGTACAGAGCATATAGATTATCTACCTATTATGGGCCACAACAACCAATCATTATCTATTGATAAGATTACTTCATTTGCAGTAAATAAAACTATTCAGCGTAGTACAGTTAAAGCTATTGCTATGCATGGATTAGGGTTATCTTTATGGGCAGGTGAAGACCTTGCTGATATAAGTGAGACCGCTCCTAAAAAAGTATCTGCTACAGTTAAAAAGACTACACTTAAAAAGACACACGATAAGTGGAACGATGTAGTTAATTTTGTAAAGGCTAACAAGAATGAAACATTTGCATCTACCATATCTAAAGTAGAGCAGAAGTTTACATTGACTGCTGCAATTAAAAAAGAACTTTCTACGTATGCAAAATAATATAATTGAACAACTCAAAGACGATAGTAATTACTATGGTAAAGTTGGTCAGCAATACTTGTCTAACTCAGATATTTATAGCTTACTAAAAAACCCTAGAAATTTTAGAAAGAAAGAGAAAAGCCTAGCCCTCATAGAGGGTGGGTATTTTCATACAGCTATGTTAGAGCCACATAAGCTGAAAGAATATTCTGTAATGGATGTATCTAGTAGAGCAACCAAAGGTTTTAAAGAGTATATAAAAGACAATGACCTTCATCCTTATGATGTCTTGCTTACAAAAGAAGTAGAAAAGATCAACACTTGGGTTGATGCTATGAAGTCAAACTTTGTAATGTATACAGATATATATGCAGAAGGAAACGTATATGAGAAACCTGCTGTAACAAATATGTTTGGGGTAGATTGGAAAGGAAAAGCTGATATAATTACTCAGACAAGAGTTATAGATATAAAGACAACTGGTAATGTTGACAAATTTAAATGGAGTGCCAATGATTATAATTATGATAGTCAAGCCTACGTTTACGAACAGTTGTTTGGTAAGCCTGTAGAGTTTTATATAATAGATAAGACAACTCTTAAGTTAAAGATAGCAAAGCCTTCACCTGAAACAATATTAAGGGGTAGAGATAAGGTTTTAAAAGCTATTGAGGTATATAATAAATTCTTTGCAGAAGATTCAGCAGAGGACATCACACAGTACATTGAGTACGAAGAATTTTAAAATAAGGAGTCAGATGCGCTGCTCCAACTCAGCGCTCAACATTAATACTATTATTATGTCACAAGACAAAGTATTTGCAGACGGATTTCTTTTCAAGAGAAGAGAGAACGCACCAGATTTCGTAATTGGTAACATCAGCGTAAAGGTTGAAGATGCTATTACATTTTTAACAAACAATCAAAAGAATGGATGGGTAAACCTCAACGTGCTTAACAGCAAGGGAGGAAAGCCATACATTGAACTTGACACTTTTGTTCCTAAGAAAAAGGAAGAAGGAGCTAAAGTTCAGGCTGAAAAACAAGCTGATTTACCATTTTAAAAGTTTGTGTTGCTCAGATTAGGGGTGTAAAAACCCCTTTTCTTTTATCTTATCTATGTCGAAAATGTCAATTATTTTCCTTAGATATGGCAAACTAAAATTAAATTAATTATAATTATATAAAGTATATATATACAAATAAAATCGACATGGATGAAAATCAAGTTACTATATTTAGAAATATAAAAGATACATCTACTCCATTCTTTAGAGACATACAATCAATATTAGACAGAATAAAAGATGGAACATCTAAAGAGCTTATAAAGCAAATACGTTCTGAGAAAGACAAAGAGGTTAGACAGGGTTTAAAGAAAAGCCTACCTGCTATTTGTTTCTCAGGAATGTTCAACAAGAGAGCAGATGATAGTATAACCGTACACAGTGGGTTTATATGCCTGGACTTTGATGGTTATAAAACCAAGAAAGATATGATGTCTGAAAAAGAAAGACTATCAAAAGATAGATATACATATTCAGTGTTTATATCTCCAAGTGGAAATGGTCTAAAGGCTTTAGTTAAGATACCTAAAGAACCAAACAATCATAAGAATTACTTTATGTCATTAGAAAAGTATTTTAATTCAAGCTACTTTGATAAGACTAGTAAGAATGTATCAAGAGTATGTTATGAGTCATACGATCCGTTGATATATATAAATAAGAATTCTTTCTTATGGGATAAGATAGAAGAACAAGAGTATAAGGTTGTAGATAAGTATTCTTCTAGACCAACAATACCTGTTACTGATGAGAATAAGATAGTAGACATTCTTATGAAGTGGTGGACTAAAAAGTATGGAATTATTGATGGAGAAAGAAATAATAACATATACATATTGGCAGCAGCATTCAATGATTATGGAGTCAGTAAGTCATTGGCAGAATATATTATGTCTCAGTTTGAAAGTAGTGACTTTAAAATTAGTGAGATAAAGACCACTATAAATTCAGCCTATTCACAAAAACAAAACTTTGGTTCAAAGTATTATGAAGATGAAGACAAGGTAAACCAGGTTAGAATGAAACTAAAAAGAGGTGTGTCAAAAAAAGAGATTCGTCTTCAGTTATCTGAAACCCAAATTGAAGACGCTGTAATTGATTCTGTTATTACTTCCATTGAAGAAGATGAGAGCGAGAAAAGATTTTGGAATAAAAATGACAAAGGGGTTATAACAATAATACATTATTTGTTTAGACAATTCTTAGAAGACCATGGCTTTTATAAGTTCTGTCCAGAGGGTAGTAAACATTTTATATTTGTTAGAGTAACAAACAATCTTATTGACCATACTAATGAGGAGGAGATAAAAGATTTTATATTAGGATATCTTGAAGACCTTGATGATATGTCTGTATATAATTACTTTGCTGATAAGACCAGGTTCTTTAGGGAAGAGTTCTTATCATTGCTAGGTACAGTAGATGTATACTTTATAGAAGATGATAAAGATAGTGCCTACTTATACTATAGAAATTGTGCAGTAAAAGTTACAAAGGACAAGAAAACAACCATTGATTATCTTGACTTGGGTGGTTATGTTTGGAAAGACCAGGTGATTGATCGTGACTTTGACTTATGTGATTCGTTTGATTGCGACTACAAAACATTTATAAAGAACATATCAGGAGGAAACAAGCAAACAATATTATCAATGCGTAGTACAATTGGTTATATGCTTCATGCTTATAAGAATTTATCTTATTGTCCTGCAATAATATTAAATGATGAGATTATATCAGAGAATCCAGAGGGAGGAACAGGTAAGGGTTTATTTGTAAATGCTCTGTCACAAATGAAGAAGTTAGTTGTTATTGATGGCAAGGCATTCAACTTTGAAAAAAGTTTTGCTTATCAATTGGTAAGTGCTGACACTCAGATCCTATGCTTTGATGATGTAAAGAAACATTTTGATTTTGAGAGATTGTTTTCTGTAGTCACCGAAGGTCTTACCTTAGAAAAGAAAAACAAGGATGCTATAAAGATTCCTTTTAGCAAGTCACCAAAGGTAGCTATAACAACTAACTATGCTATAAAGGGTAGAGGTAATTCCTTTGAACGTAGGAAGTGGGAACTTGAGTTCTCGCAGTTCTATACCAAAGACTTTACTCCTCTGGTTGAATTTGGTAAGCTATTGTTTTCAGAATGGGATGAACAAGAGTGGTGTGCCTTTGACAACTATATGGTTGAGAATCTTATGTTCTACTTATCAAAGGGATTAATAAAAGGAGACTTCAAGAACCAAACTGTTAGACACTTATCAGCAGATACCTGTCACGAGTTTGTTGAATGGTGTGGGCTATTTGATGATGATTACAAAAACGAAAGTATAAGGTTCAATGAAAAGATATACAAGAATGAATTGTATTTAGAATTCATAGCTGACAATCCTGACTTTGCACCTAAAGCAAAACGTACTATATCTAGAACAGAGTTTTATCGTTGGCTAAATTCTTTTGCTTTGTTCAAGACGGAAACAAAACCGAAAGACGGAAGAGACCTAAATGGTAGGTGGATAGTATTTGTAACAAATAAAAACAAAGAATATAATGATGGAGATCAATTGGTATTCTGATTTTAAATGGTGTATTGATAATGATTTTCAAGTTTATATAAAACCTCTTAATAATAGTGGCCAATGCAATATTGCCATTCGCAAAGGAGGTATTTCTACAGATGGGAAATCATCAAAATATTGTAAAGAAAAAAACACTACCATTTATAGCACTGTAACACTTGGTTCAGTGACTTATAAAAATCAAAAACAAGCGACAGAAAATTTGCCTAAAGTATATAAATATTTAAGAGAAACGTATGGTTAAATTTAGAGATTATCAAAGCAGAATTATTGAAAAAGGATTTGAGATACTACAATCGAAACGATTTGTATATCTATCTATGGAGGTTAGAACAGGAAAGACACTAACCTCTTTAGGAATTTTAAATAAAATAATGAGTGTGAACAAAGTGTTGTTCATCACAAAGAAGAAAGCTATTAGTAGTATTGAGAAAGACTACGAGCTTTTAAATCCAGGGTACGAAATATATGTAATAAACTATGAATCCCTACACAAAGTAGACATGTCTAGTTGGGATGCAATAGTATGTGATGAAGCTCATAGTATGGGAGCTTTTCCAAAGCCTAGCAAGAGAGCTAAACAAGTAAAAGAGTTTGTTATAAAAAACAACCCCTATGTTATATTGCTATCAGGAACTCCTACCCCTGAATCATTTAGTCAAATATATCATCAAATATATTCAATACCTAGCAATCCATTTAGAGAATATACAAACTTCTATAAATTTGCTAGAGACTATGTTGTGTCTAAAACAAAACGCATTGGATCATTTATGGTAAATGACTATTCTCATGGCAGGCAGTCTATACTAGACAAGATGAATCCTTATATGATTTCTTACACCCAAAAAGAAGCAGGGTTTGAATCTTCTATAAAAGAAACAGTACTTAATGTAGATGCCCCAGAATCTGTTTTAAAGCTTTGTAAGAAGCTTACAAAAGATTTGGTAGTTGAGGGAAAGAATGATGTAATACTTGCAGATACGTCTGTTAAATTAATGCAGAAGCTACATCAAATGTATAGTGGAACAGTTAAGTTTGAAAGTGGCAACTCTATGGTTCTTGATACGTTTAAAGCTCAGTATATATATGATAATTTTTGTTCAAACAAAATAGGAATCTTCTATAAATTCAAAGAAGAATTGAATGCTCTTAAAAAAGTATATGGAGATTATTTATGTACAGATTTAGATACTTTCAATGAAACAGACAAATCTATAGCTTTACAAATTGTAAGTGGTCGAGAAGGTATTAGCCTGAGGAAAGCTAAATTTTTAGTATATTACAACATTGATTTTAGTGCCACTAGTTATTGGCAGAGTAGAGATAGAATGACCACTAAAGATAGGCCAGAAAACGAAATCTTCTGGATATTTACAAACGGAGGTATAGAGTCTAAAATATATAAGGCAGTAAGTAAAAAGAAAGATTATACATTAAAGCATTTTAAAAAAGATTTATTAACTTTATAATTAATTAAATGACAGTTGAGTTAGATAACTTGGAAGTAGATTTATGTGAATACATAGGTAAACTAAGATCAAAAATTGCAAGAGCAAACAATGTAATTGATGCTAAAATAGGGAAGCATAGCGGAGAAGAAGGTGACATTCAGGGGTTTAAAGCTGAGTACGCCTTTGCTAAGGCTAATAATTTATTTCCAGATTTTGGATTGTCACCAAGAAGCGGTAGCGCTGATGGTGTGACAAGAAACAATAACCGATACGACATAAAATCTACTCACTATAAAACTGGAAACCTGCTATCTACACTAAAAGTGAATCAAGACATAGACATTTATGTTTTAGCCTATGTAAATAAAAACATAGTTGAGTTTGTGGGTTGGGCCACTAAAGATGAGTTAATTAGAGAAGAAAACATAAAAAATCTAGGACATGGTGATGGTTATTTTTTAAGTAGAGATAAACTAAATAAAATATATGGGATTTATACTTGACTATAATAATGACAGAACAACAAATACAAGCGAAAAGAATTAAACAATTAGAAGCTGAGGGATATTACGTCATAAAGCTAATTAAAACAAACAAAAACGGCATACCAGATATCGTGGCTATACCGCCTAACTGTGATGTGTTGTTTTCAGAAATAAAAAAGCCAAGTGGCAGGGTGTCTGCCTTACAAGAATATAGACTAAAAGAATTAAAAAAACATGGATGTAAAACAGAAGTATACAGAGGAATTTGAAATAGATGAAATGTTCCTTATTCAAATGAGAAACTTTACTAATGGCTCAGCTGAAAAAATAGGAGGAGTAATAGATACCATATACGGTATAGAATCAACCAAAGGTTTTATTAAAAATATGACTGGTAACGTAATGGATAATAAAGGTAATCCTGTTTTCTTTTCATTCGATTACTACAGAGAAGATGATGGACCTATAGTTCTAGTAGATGTGTATCAGATAACTCTAGATGAATACTTAGACTCAATAAACTTAAACTTAAATATAAAACAACAATAAATATGTCAACAAATAATGAATTAAATGTAATTAAAAAATATGTAGATGATTGTGCAGGTTATGATATATCTACTAAATCTAGAAATACAGAACAAGTTTCTTACAGAACATTGTACTTTAAAATAGCAATTGATACAACTAATTTTTCTTTATCAAAAATAGGTAAAATGGTAAACAGAGACCATGCAACAGTACTACATGCAAAGTCTAATTTATTTGATGAGTTAATGAGAAATAAAAGACTATCAAGATTGTATGATATATTTAAGGTGAATGTTTTAAAAAATGAAGTTGACGATAAATACGAAAAAGAACAGCAGTATGATGACTTAAAACAAAAATACAATGAGCTTCTTGCTTATAACGAATCACTTAATGAAAGATTAATATCTAATGACTTATTAACGGATATAGAAAAGGAATACCGAACGCTTTCATTATCTCAACAAGAAGACTACAATAAAAGAGCATCTTTAATTATAAAGGGTTATAAATGGAAAAAACAAAACCAAGAAGCAGAAATAATAATATGTAATGGTGGAGGTTTAGACGCAAGAGCATCATTAAGATAAAAAGTTTTTAACAATAAATTATGAAATACACTTACGAAAATATAGATAAAATTGTTGAGTTTAAAACCTGGACAATAAAACAAAAATTAGACGAATTGTTTAGAATTGACTGCGATATGTACACAAACTTAGGTATTGAGTCTACAAAAAAAGAAAGAGATGAGGTGAAACGTATGTCTAAGCAAATATACAAAGCGATCTCTAAAATAGATTCAAACATAGGAAAACATTTAATAGTTAATATGGATGGTTAATAACTTTTAATAGTTTAATTGCTTTTAATTTGTATTTTTAGTAAACGCCATTCATAATGTCTATTCAAAAAAATAGTAGAAACTCAATTAACTTTATTAATTTGTTGATGAAACAAATCAACAATCTGACCGACGATATTTACGAATCGTTAATGGATGAAGACCATGAGTCTTTAAATAATACCATCAAAGAGCTTCAGTCTGTTTTGCGAGAGACGCAAAAATTAACAGAAGATGAGTTTTAGACCTAGACTAAACGAAGACGAATACGAATTAATTCAGAAACACAGAGCTTTAGAAAAAGAATGTGAGATTAGTGGAATACCAATGAAAGATGTGGATCACTATTGGCACAAAGGAAAGTACTTTTCACTTCACGTAAAAAATAAAGGAGTATCTCCTGAAGAATTAAGAGACGACATTATAAAGGCAATGAATGAGCATTCGCCTTCTTATAAAAAAATAAAGAGAACCAAATCTGAAAAAGGTCACCTCTTAGTTATTGATCCTGCAGATATACATATAGGGAAGCTTGCTTCTAGTTTTGAAACAGGAGAAGAATATGATTCTCAGATTGCAGTAAAAAGAGTTTTAAAAGGAGTTAGAGGTATACTACAAAAGTCTAACGGATTTAATATAGACAAAATACTTTTTATTGGAGGTAACGATATATTGCATATTGATACACCCAAAAGAACCACAACATCTGGAACACCACAAGACACGCATGGAATGTGGTATGAAAATTTTCTTACAGCTAAAAAACTATATGTAGATTTATTAGAGTTACTCATATCAGTTGCTGATGTACACTTTGTATACAATCCCAGTAATCACGATTATATGTCTGGATTTATGTTATCTGATTCTATACAGTCTTGGTTTAGAAAATGCAAGAACATAACATTTGATTGTAGTATTGCTCACAGAAAAGGATTTATGTATGGACAAAATTTAATTGGCACTACGCATGGAGATGGAGCAAAGTTAGCTGACCTTCCACTAATAATGGCTAATGAGTTTTCAAAAGAATGGGCAGAGACAAAACATAGATATGTATATACACATCACGTTCATCACAAATCAAGTAAAGATTATCATGGGATTACAGTTGAATCTTTAAGGTCACCCAGTGGATCTGATTCCTGGCATCATCGAAAAGGGTATGGAGTTGGAGGAGTAAAAGCTGTTGAAGGTTTTGTACATTCTAAAAACCATGGGCAAGTAGCAAGACTAACACATATATTTTAGTTAAAACCTTTTCTTAGCTTTCTTTAATGAAGTTCTCTTTTTTTCTTCTACAAATTTTTCTTCTTTTGGAGTCATTTTAGAAATATTTTTAAAAGCTCTTTCAGATATATAACCCACCTCACTTGAGTTTAAAACAGGAACACCGATTAAATGAAAAGTATATGCCATTGCAATGCCTTGTAAAGCTTTTAGCTTTTTAGGTTCAATTTTTTTAGTACTCTTTTTACCCATGTACTCGGTAGTCTTTTCACCTGTAATGATTGTCTGAATCATATCTGCGAGTATTACTGCTTTTTTACCACCTATTCCTAAAACACCTAATCTTTCTTTTATTCCTTTATCTGTTTTAGCAAAAAACTTCCAAGGATTTTCTTCATCCTCTTGAAAGATTTCCATAACGCCATTTAGATTATCTAAAAGAATGTCATTTAATATAGGTACAGGAGAAACAATGTCCGCAATCATATTCCCAGTTCTTCCTTTGACTCTGTTCATAAATTCTTTTTCCTCAGCCTTTCTTCTTTTTCTATCATTCATTCCTTTACTTAAATTAGGGTCATCTTCATCTTCTCCTGAAATACCTCTAGCTAAAGCAGATAGTGCCTGAGTAATTCCTAATCCAAATAAGTTAAATACCGTTGTTTCAAGACCTAATCCTGCTAATGACTGCCTTGCTCTTTTCTTTTCACCTGGCAAAGCCGTAGGGTTATTATACAAAGTATTTATGTCAGAATACATTCTTGTCTTTTGATTCAACAAGAAGTTAGCAAATGGAAACAATGTTTTACGAACTATCTGAGTGCTAAGTTTTTGGTCATTAAACAAATCTCCTTGCAAGTCTTGGTCAGAAGTGTTTTGCTGTCTGTCTACTTGTTGCTGTGCAAATTGTGCAGCTTCTTTATCAAGAGGTTTTGTAAAATCTACCTCGCTTGTTTTAACGCCTTTCTTATTCATAGCGTTTAAATAGTAAGCAATAAAAGAAGCTTTAGCAGTAGCAACATCAGGAGTGACTAAGAAATATTCTAGTGTTTTTTTGTTTATATCATCTAACCTATCTATAAATCTACCCTCTGCTGTATTTGCTTTTTTGGCAATTCTACTCTCTGTACTCTCAAGGTCCGTTTGAGATGATATACCTCTATTTGCAATAGGAAGCCCTGAGTTATTTATTGCTTTTCTAACATCAGGGTTGAACATTAGCTTTGCTGCTTCAAATGTATTTATCACCCCTGCATTAACCCCTGTATTAAATATAGGAACAATTTGTTTAATCATTTGTGTAGGCCCACCCAAAACTCTTGATACCCCAAGTGTAGCTATTTTATTCAAACGATTTAAAGTTCTTCTATCTTTTCCATCAATGTAATTTTTACCTCTTTTAGTTGCAACGTATTTGTTGATTCTTTTATTAATTACATCTCTTGCTTCAGGGTCTGTAAAAACTTCATTAAAAGCTTTTGACTCTCTTGCTCCTTTTACTTGTTGTATTGAAGCTGCTGTATAAATATCAGTTAAAGCAGCTTTATAGTTACTCATGTTTTGTGAGTCAAAACTTAAATTTAAAACCTTTCCCTTTTGTAGTGTTGAAGGTTTAGTTGCCTCTTTTAAAACACCTGTTTTTTTATCATAAACATTCTTTCTTTCTAAGCCCTCTGGATTAAATACAGGCTGAGTAATATCTATTTCAGGTTCTACCTGAGTCACACTTCTTATGTTTCTTGGTGTATAATTAACATCTTTCCCTAAATTTCTATTATATATATTTAAAGAAACGTCTGCTAACTCATTATATTTTTCAGACCAAATATCTGTAACATACTCTACACCTTGTAGATTTACAGGATCTGCTTTGCTTTCAACCTCAGCAATTGTTTTAGAGTCTTTTAATAATTTTTCATATTGTTTTTTTACAATCTCACCTTTTTTAACTTTTAACTTGTCTCCTGAAGCCATAAGTCTCTCATAAGTTTCTTTAATAAGATTCTTACTATCGTCAAATTCTTTTTGTTGTTCAGCTTCTGTTCCTGGCGTATACCTTCTTGCCTCAGCTAGTATTGCTCTTTCAGTATCATTAGATTCGTCAAAATATATACCATCTTGCATTTTCTTTTTAGCAAAGGCGTTAGCATAATCTTTTTCTACTTGAGCAGATTGTGTTTGAGCTTTAGCACTACCATTTATTATTCCATTTAAACCTAAAGCATTCATTACCATTCTAGCTTTTTGCTGTGATTTAAAAGAAAGTTCAAATAGATTAGGTAGTGTAGATATGTATTTATTCCACTTAGGCCCTAGCCCCCAAAGTTTAGGATTTTTAGGGGTTTTAAATCCTTTGTTTTCTATATAAGTTAATTCTTTAACTCCCTTTTGCTTTTTTAATACTGCCTCCATTCCACCTGTAGATTGATTTAGTTCAAAATTTACAATTGAATCTAATGCCTCCATTTTTTGCTTAGTAGTCATAAGATTTAAATCCATATTCAAAAAGTTATTAATCAAAGTCTTTTGTTCTTTGGTAACCTTTATATCCCCTGACTCTATAGCTCCTTTAATGTTAATTTTAGTATTCTTGAAAGCATTTTCTACAGCTTTGTCTATAGTTTTTTTCTTTTCTTTTTCAAACTCAGCAGTCTTTTTTTCTCCTTCTACCTCGTTTAAGGCTTCTCTAAGCTGTTCTAAAGTTAAATCTCCTGCCTCTAATCCTGTAATTTCTTGAAAAGACTCTTTAGCAAGCTCGTAGTTTCTTATAGCCTCTGCCTCTACTTCTTTCTTAGAGTACTCTGTTATTTTTTTAATATCAAAAGGCTTGGTTACTTTTAAATCTCCCTTAGAAGGTTTTCTAGTTGGCTGAAGTCCTTTGCTTACAGCTTCTGCTTTTTCTAAGTAATTATCAATATCTGATACATTACTTGGATTTACTTTTACAAATTCTTTAGCTGCATCAGAAAGACCTGCTTCTTTTCCTTTTAGTTTTTTCTTTATTACTTTTTGAAGTTTGTTTGCTTTATCTAATTTGCTAGAATATTCAGCATCATTCATAGATTTTTCAGTAAAGTCAATTACATCTTGAACCTTCTTAGCATTGTATAAATTTACGTTGCTTACTTTCTTAAGTAGTGAGTTAGCTTTCTTAGTAGTTATATTACCTGCTTTTAGAACTGCATCAATAGCTCCTTGCAAACCTTTTCTTCTTTTGTTTACATCGTTCTTAGCGTCTCTAGCTATTTTTTGTTCTTTACGAAGATCTTTTTTAAGAGCAGCATAGTCACTTTTTACTTTTATTGTAGTAGGCTTTCCTATTCTTTTTATACCTAAAAGTTTTTTAGCAGTAGGAGCTTTAATTTCTACTCCTAGTTTTTTACTAACATCTCTAAGTATAGTTTCTCTTTCTGTATCTGTTGCCTGTTCAAATAGTTTAGAACCTTTTAAATATTCTATTGCGTTGTCTGCAACTTTTTGAGGGTTAGTGCTTTCTCCTACGTTTCTACTTTTTGTTTTCTCAACAATACCATCAACAATAGAGTCTACTCTTTCCTTGTTCACACTCATCACTTCTGTTTCAGAAGTGGTATCTGTTAGCTGTTCAGTATCTGTCTGCGTAGTCGTGTCGCTAACTTGGTCGGTTTGCGTTTCACTTTCTTCTTCTTTCGTTTGGGTAGTGTCTGACTCAACGTCTCCTTCTCCCACTTGTCGCAGTTCCACTTGGGAGTCTCCCCCCTCTTTTTTGCTTCCTGCATCATCTTGTAACACTTGCTCCTCTGTGCTTGGCTTTGAAATGGCATCTTGTTTTATTTTTATAAGTTCATCTGATTTTTTTATTTTCTGTTGTTCAGTAGGAGACTCAATTCCATCAGCTTTTAAAGCTTCTAAAACTTCTTTATCTGTAACTGTAACTTCAACTTCTCCTTCCTGCTCGCTTTTTATAATTTCTTTAGCTTCTATTTTATCTTTTTCGTAAAGAGCATCTAGTTGTGCATCTACATCAGCTATTCTAGAATCAATATCTCTTTTACCTGGACCTTCTAGCCCTTCTTTTTGACTTATTAGATTTTGTCTTTGAGTAAGTAAGTCTGAAGCTTCCTCCATGTTTGTAGAAACTAAAATAGTTCCTTTTGTTTTATTTACAGCAGTTTGCATATTATATATTTCTGTATATGCATTCATAGCTTCTTTCTTACTTAAAGACCCTTCTTTTACTAACACATCTAAAGTCTCTTGAAGATTCTCTACATCATTTGCTAATACTCGTACTAAGTCAGCTCTTTTGTTTCCACTTAAAAGTTTCTTAGACCCTAATGCAGATGTTGCTCCTATAGTCATTACAGCTGTTTCAATACCATCTGCTAAAGTAACTTTTTGATTAAGAACTTGTTTTCCTATTGTTTCGTTTACTAAGTAGTTTATACCTCTCTCTGAAAATAAAACAGGAAGCTCTTCTATAAAAAGCTCTTTCATGTTTTCTTTTACTAACTCTATTGATTTTTGTTTTAATTGTTTTACTGAAAAGTTTTTCCCCCCTGTTACTGCTAAATTTTTTATTTGTTCTTTAATACCTTGGAATCCTGTTAAAAGCTTTTGGTTACTACCTGCTAAACCTGAAAATATTCCATCCAAAGTAGCTATAGCCTGACCTGCATTTACAGCAACATCCATAGCTTCTTTTTCTGACATTCCACTAGCCATAAGCTGAGACCTTATATCATCCACATTCCCTGTTACAGAGCTAGCAAATGAAGAAATACCCATACCTAGTTTACCTGCAGTACCTGCTTTCATATATTTTTCAAGCCCCATGGCTTTATTTACTTTTCCCCCTGTTCTAATCAATCCGTATAAATTCATAAGAGTACTTGTAAGACCCTGAACAACAGTACCTCCTGTAAAATTGATTTCTGTATTTGGAACTGTTTTAGATCTTTCTTGGATACTTCTTATATCCTCTTTACTTATAATACCATCCATTCGGATATTATGAGAATCAAATACAGTCCCATTGGTATCTACAATATATTTTTCACCTCTATAAGTAACAGGTTTTCCTTCTATAAATCCACTTCTTTTTACTTGACCTATTTCTGTTTCTAGATGTTTAGCACTGTCTGTAAACATTTCAGACAATCCTGCTAGTAATCCTTTTTCATCATATCCTGCGGCAGATAATCTTTGGTCAATTATACTAGGGATAGCTGAGAAAAATCCAGTTGCAAAATCTACAGCAGCCATCGTACCTGTTTTTACTAACTCCTGAGTGCCTTCACTGAACTCTTCTACTCCTCCTTGTTTTACAGAATTATAGAATTGTTTTCGTCTTTTTAAATCTTCATCTTCGGAATACTCTTTGTATTTAGGAAAAGACTTAATTGTTTCTTGAATACCGTTTAGCCCTTTATAGAAATCACCTGTTAGCTGTTTCTCTTGTTTTTTTAATTCTTTTATTTCTTCAGGATTGGTGGTAATTTTTATTGCAGCTTGCACTCTAGACAACTGGTCTGTAACTCTATTTAGTTTATAAGCTTTAAAAGATTGTATTTTTTCAAAAGCTCTTTTTTCTTTCTCATATTCATCGCCTTCATCACTAGTTAATAAGCTTTTAAAAAACTTATATGCAGAATTTTCTTGCCTAGTATTTTTCTTTTCCCATTTTAAAAACTCTTCGTTGCTTATATTGTTATTTATTAAAGCATCTATACCTACATTATCTATGTTATCATAGTCATCATCATTAAGCTCTACATCTAAATAGTTTTCAGGATCTATTTTTTTATTTGCCTTTTCGTAAATTTTAATAGCATCTAAAACTTTAGAATCTATTTCTGAAGCTTTTTTACTAACCTCTTTGCCATCTTCAATAAAATTATATGTAGACTCTGGCTTAGGAACACCTTCTACTTGTATAGATACTAACTCAGGATCAGAAGGTTTGAAGCCTACAGAATCTAATAATTTTGTGTTATTAGTGCTTTCTTCAATAATAGACTGGCCTTCATCAGAAAAAATATCAAACTCTTCTTCAGTTTCAGTAGGCTCTACATCAGGAATATTTTCGGAAGAATCCGAAGAGCCAGGTATTGTTGGTTGCGTGATTTCTGTAGTGGATTCCGTAACGACCTCTTCTGAAGTGGAAGGAGTACCGACTTGATTTTTTTTTTCAGCCTCAGTAGTTTCTTCTACAAGAACTAAAGTTCCGTTTTTTACTAAATCATCAAATCTACTTCCATACTGATTTCTTAAATCATCAGCACTAACTATATTACCATTGGGTGTTTTATATTTCTCCATTTATTGTGGTAGTGAATTTAAAAAATCTTGAATAGAACTTATTAATTTTTGTTCATAATCGTCGTCAGATGAAATTTCTGATGGAGGCATTTCTAAAGCTATCCCATTTTTATCTTTCAAACTTGTTGTTATAGATAAATTATTGCCATTAAGTATTACTTTAAATCCTTCAGGGAGACCTTTATCAACTGCTTCAAAAGCACCTCTAATTTTTGAATCAACCCCTACTTTTAACATTTCTCTATTTATTCCAGTAAGGAAGTCTTCATCAGCCTTCTTAAATACTTCTCCTAATTCATATTTTAAGGTAGTTTTGTTACCACCTAAACTATAAGGCTCTTCTAATGAAACTACGCCTTTACTTCCAAATTTAAAATTTCTAGAACCTGATTCTAGTTGTGATGTATTTGTGAAAAAACTATTTCCAGCTTTTTTGTACTCTTTAATAGCTAAGTCTGAACCTAAACCTTTTCCTCTAGTTACATAGCTGTAAGCAGTATTAATATAATCTTCAGCATTACTTTCTTTAAAGGTTTTGTTACCGCTACTATCTGTAACTACTTCTCCAAAATTAATTGGGAAAGTTGTTCCATCAATATTAAAAGTAATTCCTGTTACTATTTCTTGTTCTTTACCATTAATAGTAACTTTTTCTGTTATTTCTTGTAAATCTTCATATACTCCTCCTGATATACCTTGTAATTCAGTAATTGCATTTTTTACTGCTAATGGGTCTTTAGCTCCTCTTATATCATTAAGTAATGAAACAACTCTAACCCCTTGTGAAACATCTTTTTTCTCTCCTGCACTTATTCTCTGTGGAGCGAAATCACCAACCTTTGAACCTGGGTCTATGGTTTGCTCTAATGAAGATATAAGAGCTGTCTGTGCTATTTGTTCTGATGCTAATTGATCTCGGTCACTTAGTACAGCGACCATTGAATTGTTGCTAGCAAGCTTAACCTGTAGATATTTACTTTTAACTCCTTTTTTAGTTGAACCATCAAAATCAGTATATTCAAAAGATATAGTTTCGTTTTTTTGTGCATCAGATAAAGCATCCCATTCTGAAGGAGTCAATGTTGTTGTTTGTTGTGCATCAGGTCCGTTGTCTGCTAACATACTAACAACTTTAGGAACAGTATTAGTAAGAGAACTTGACGCTTGTTTTACTGTCTCCTTAAACCCTGGGCTTTGTCTCATATTATCATAAATAGTACCCACTAAACCTGGAACTACAACCATCTCCTCATAAGCAGCACCCATAAGACTATTTTTACCTCTTGTTAACTTAGTAACCTCATTAGCAAGAACGAACATAGGGGCTTTAGCATTTCTGTTGTTTTGATAAGCTAACATAGGAACGTTAGACAGACCCTCTATTGGAATTGGATTTCCGTCAGCATCTAAATCTAAAACTTTTGTTTTTGTTTCTTCATCAATTTTAGTTTTGAACATAGTAATATTACCCATTCCATTGCTCATAAATTTAAATTCCTGTCCCCCTGGAATCATAAACTCGTCATTTATTCGTTGAAGAGCCGCTTGATAATCTCCTGCTGTAGGTTCTACAAAATTTCCTTCATCATCATAATATCCACTAGCCTCTTTCATGGCTTGTTCTTTTCTAGTGCTATAGTTATTTATTAAATCAGCAGCTATTTCAAATGATTGCTTTCCGTTTTCCTGAAATATAAGATTATCTTCTGGTTTTAAAACACCATTCTGAACCATAGACATATTATTATAAAGCATATCCTTATAATTAGCTAGACCTTGTATTACAAGGTCTCTTTCTGTCTTAGTATTAGGTAAATTAGCATAAGCTTCTTTTTCAGCTTCTCTTACTTTTGTTGCAGTATCAGTTTTTAACTTAAGACGTTGATCGTCTATGTTTTTTTTCCAAGCTTCTACATCCTCTACAAAATTATCAACAGCCTCTAAAGTTTTTGTTGGCTTTGCTACACCTGTAAGGCCTTGGCCTAATGCATATCTTATTGAATCTAATTTATTTCCCATTTAACTATGCTATTTTCTTGTATATGTTCCTAACGATTCGAATATATTCGTAAAGCCATTTCCAAACGAACCACTTAAAAAGGGATTTGAAGCTTTCTGTTCTTCTAACATTTCTTTTGCTCTAGCATCTATTGCAGCTTCTAGACTATTATTAACAGGCACTTCAGGTTTATTATTATTATACGCATTTACACTTTGAAGAGAATCCCCAAATTCTTCTACTGAAACACTAGGAGTGGTGTTTGTGTCAACACTAGATCCACCTGTCATAGAACCGCTTCCTAACCCTATTGAATTTCTATCAAATTCTCTATATTGTTTTCCTTTAGTAAAACCTAGTCCATCAACAGCTCTATTAGCATCTTCTAAACTAAACCCTTTGTCTACATAATCATTAATAAGGTCTTTTTTTGCTTTACCACCTCCAAAAGCTGTTACTCCTGCTGATAAAGCCGCTACCCCTGCATCCATAAACGCACCTGTTGCTTCTCCTTTTAAATCTTCTGCTTGCTGAGCTAATGCCATAGATTGTAATCCTGCTGCTGCTGCTCTATCATCAAACATAGCTGCTATTTCTGAAGCATCTTTCTCTGAAGCTTCAGCACGCTTTAAATCTATATCTAGTTTTTGCTTAGCCATTTTATCTGCAACTTGACCTGAAGCTATATCTTGAGCTAATTTTACTTTACCTGCCGTTGCTGCCACACCTCGTTGGTCTCCCTCTTGAGCTGCTTCTAAAATCTGACTACCCTGAACATTAGAAAGTTGTAGTTGCTTATCATATATATCAGTGGTAGCTCTCACAGCATCATAATAATTAGCTTCCAACCTAGCAACTGATTCTCTTTCTAGTTTTTGTTGTTCTAAAGCTAACTGTCCTGATTTACGAGAAGCTGCACTTGCGGCATTCGAAGCTTGTACTCCTTTAAATACAGATGAACCCACTGCAACTGTTGCCATTGCTATTGATGTAAATGCTGCCATACTATAATTTTTTTATCATTTCTTTATTATAACTATCTCCTTGTATATAACCATTACTTTCGTAATGTTTTATTAATGATTCAGATTTTATTAAAGCGTATGAATATTTACATCCTGATAGCTTTAATGACTCTGTTAATATCCTTACAAGCTCTATTATAGCCTTTTTTCTTTTTTGCTTATGTTTATATTCAAAGTTAGATATAATCCAATCACACCAACCTACTGATGAATTGGTTATATATATATAACCTGCACATACAGGAATATCTTTGTCATAAACAATAAATCCTCCTTCACCATCCTCTGGTAAAAAATCCTTTGAAGGTGGTGTCCATCTCCAATCTTTCCACCATTTTCGTAAAATCAATTCGTAATCCGAATCGTTTAATTTTCTTATATTAAATTTCATTAACGCAAAGATACAAAATCTATGGATAACTTTGAAAGACATCAGAATCAACAGTAAATAACTCAACTGCATCCTGACTGTCATTGGTTAATTTAAACTCCATATAGTATCCTGTTGCTCCGTAAGATTCTGCTATACTGTTTTTTGAAGTGAATATATATGCTCCTGCTGGAACAACTGAACCTGCAGGTGAAAAGGGAGTACTATCGATTGTAATAGACTTTCTATCTGCTCCTATAGCTGTTATTGAACCTATTTTATCACTAGTAGTTCCATCACTATAAAAAACTTCATCTCCGTAGTTAATTATATTGCTTATAGACACACTAAAATCTAATGTTATTGGATTAGGAGATACGCCTGTAGCTAAAAGAAAAGTACCTATACCCTGTGTTGACCTTAAAGAAAAGTTTTGACTGCCTGTTATTCTTCTAATAAAAGAAAACCAAGACCCTTCTTTTTGCTCAAAATATGATTGGTCTATAGTTCCTGCACCTAAATCTGTTGTTATTTGACAATCCCATGAATCATCACTCTCTAGTTCAATTGTTTTAAATACTTTTACTTTAGTAGGCTCTTGATTAAAAACACTTGTTATTGTAGATGTATAATCTACTCCATAATATTGATTTCTAATAGGATTAGTATTGTGCCTATATAATTTTCCATTTTTAAAAGTATATAAATATTGATTCATACCTAATATAAACTCAGGTTTGTAGCTATAAAAAGAAGGCCATCCTTTTACTGATTCACTAAATGTTAATGTATATGTTGGTATATCTAATGTCATTTATATTATTTTATGTACATGATTGAGTATTTGAAACCACACCGTTTGTTACTGTTATTACCTGATTGTTATCCATTAAATAATTTTGGTCTGAAACACGACTAGCACCATTAGCATCTAAAAAAACAGGAGCATTAGACTGAGGATAACTACTAGTTGTATCGCCTTCAAATCTAGCAAAATATAAGGTTACTGTAGTTGTACCACACGATGTACTGCTTCCTATAGCTTGAGCGCTAAAAGAAGGCAAAGGTTCTGCGCAATTCACCTTTATATCCCACCCTGTACTACTACAAGGTCCTAATACTTGTATTGTAACAATAGCAGGACTTGCATTTGGCTTTGGCACTACCAATGTACTATATACATCTCTGCCTCCATAAACTAAATCACCAGCATTTATTGTTGTGGTTTGAGGTGAAGGAGAACCAACATCCCAAGAACCATTACTATATCCATTATAAAAAATATAATCCTCAGTAGTAGGAGCATTAAATACATTAGGACAATTACCTGATGTTGCGTATGTAGGACTACCTAGTATAGTAAATGCATCTGCTACACCACTTGTACTCTGTCTGTTTCCACCAGGATCTGCAGGTTGAGGATAAGGGTCTGGAGCTGGAATAGCAGGGGTTGCAGGAACTGACAATCTATTATAATATATACCATCATATAATACTCTAATTCCATCAGGAACAGTCTGAGGATTAAAATAAATAACTATAGCCCCTACGTCTGCTTGAGTTCCTCCTGCTGAAAACTCTAATTGATATAACCCATTAGCACCAGTTGGAGGAGATATGTTTTCTCCACAAGGAATACCACATATTTCACAATTAAATAAAGGTCCTAACAAGCCATTTAACTGAATTCTATATTGGTCGTTATGCTGATATACGCCATCAACAGATTTTATTGTTAAATGAACATCATCAAACACAGCGCTTGCTGTTGCAAAACTTGATGAATCTATATATTTATCTACAATAGTTGCCATAATTTAATTTTAAGTTTAATCGCATTCACAACAAGCTTCTTCAGGAGTAGATGAGTCATAACAAAATTGTAATAAGTCTGACTCTCTTAAATCCCAAACTAAATACATATAAGTAGCTTGTGTACTATATGTAAAACTAGCTTGATATTCAGGGAAACTGCCTGTTATAGGTGTTGCTGTATTTAATAAAGGTATTAATGTGTTTAAATCTACTTCGTTATAATCTACATTAGTAGTTAGATATTTGAATTTATCTGAATTAGCATCAAACTCAAATGTTTGTCCTGGATTTTGTCTATTCTGCATAATAACAGTAGAACCCAACGCAGGTATCGTACCAAAAGAACTAGTACCTGTTTGTTCTGTAAATAAAGATACACCATCATTCTCTAAAACAACTGAATTTGTACTATAAGGACTTAAAGTATCTGAAAGCTGCCATCTATATCTACAAGTAGTAGTTAAGCTAACATCTCCATTAAAGTTTATAACTATTTCTTTCACTGTTAATTCATCTCCGACAGGACAGTTTAAGTTCAATGTAAAACTAGGTTTATCACCTGCACCAGGAAACAATGTAACCTTTGCTTGAGTAGGAAATGATTCAGACTTATTAAAAGATACGTTCCCTGTCCCTGTTACAAGATCAGCAATAACAGCATTATTATTCCATTCTACTAATATATTTAAACTTCCTACTGTAACATTATAGTCAAATTGAACATCTCCTATAATACTTGTTAAATCTAACATAAAAGAATAAGTAGATTCTAATTCATTCATTTCTAAAACAAATCCACATTCTCTTTCATCTAAAGGTTGAGGTATAGTTATATTACTAGAACCTAAAACATACTCGTTCATATAAGGATCAAAACCTCCTAATTTTTGAGTTTCAAAAGACTCTCTAAATAAATCTCTAAACCAAGACCTCATTCCTACTTCAGATATAACACTCAGTCTATCTGCTTGAGCGCTTCCTCCTTTAATCTGTAAAACAGCATTTCGTTTAGCATCGGTAAAGAAAATATCATATCCATAAGCTGTAAAGCTTTCAGGATTATTACTAATTCCATATTCTTCAATTCTTGCTATCTGCTTACCTAATACTTCAGGTACTGAAGTAATAGCTCCACCTGCAGCAGCATCAGATAATAAGTTCTTACCTACTTGCAAATAAGATATTTTATCTTCTTGAAGTATTAATATATCTGTTTGTCTTGAGTGCATTTTTCTTATAGGGCCATAAGATGCTTCAAGTGTTTTAAAATTAGTTAAAGACAAATTAAATTGATTTAACTTATTTAAATTTGTCTCTTGATTAAATACACCACTATATGTTACATCTGAAAATCTATGAGCTTCTTTAAATTCTTCCTCAGAAACTGAAGTAACTTTTTCTCCTAAATTTAATGTAGGAGAAGTTAATGCGTCTAAAATAGCCATACTTTCTACTCCATTTCCAAATGTATAGCAATTAAAAAAACTTAAATCTACAATTGCAGGAAGTGTTGCAGTTTGGTTTTGGTCAGCATTTGCATCTCCTGATAAATGAAATCCGTTTTCAATATCAAATGTTTGTTCGTTTTCATAATACAATTCATCATTTGCTTCTAATGGGTCTGTTTCAAAAACCATTAATGATGGCGCTCTTTGAATTTCTACTATAACCTCACCGTATGAATTTCTAGGACCAATTGGTCCTCCACATCTTGGAGTTCCTGTCTGAATTGTAAGAAATTGTTTTCCTGTTTTAGTAGATATCGGTGGTCCTGGAGGTGGTGGAGAAGGTGGAATATACGGATTATCCCAAGAATCTTGTTGAAAATATATAAAAGTAGTTCCGTTTCTACCTACACCACCTGCAGGATTGGTGTCAGGACTTCCCCCTAGTATATCTTGATTTGGCCATTCAAGTAAATCGTCTATAAATAAAATAGTATTTTCTCTCTCACCACTAGATATTCCGCTAGTTAAATCTATATTATCTCCTATAACAAAATCATATAAACTAGCATAATCATTACTAGAAATAAATCGTCTATCATAATCATAATATATACTTGGACAATTTGTAAAGTTGTTACTTCTTCTATTTGTGCGTAATTTTATGTTTATAATACTACCTGCAGGAATATCAGCAGGAAAAAACGGAGTGTCTGATTCACTTGTAGGATCAGTTGGAGGATCAGTTGGAACATAATCAGGATTTGGAATACTTACATCAGCATAAGCTGAACAATAACTTCCACTTCCACAAACATCTTCTGTTTCTATAAAAGCATTTTCAGGCGTTGAAGCAACAAATCCATTTGGTTTTATTTGCATATAAGTACCTGCAAATTGTCCACATGGTTCAGAACCTTCTATAATCTGTCCATTTACATCTTTCTGACAAAGAAAATCATCAACCTCAACACCCAAACCTAATACTTTTGTTTTAGCACAATTTAATACAGCTCCACTTGTATCTTTTTTTACGTGTAAAACACTATTATCTTCTACTTTATCCCTATTGTCTCCTTCTAATTTAAAGTAATAAATACCTGTCCCTTCTTCTTGAAAAAATACATTTGAATAAATAGTTCTATAAAGGCCTTTAGATTCTTTAATTACAAATTTATATTTAGTAGCCCAATATGGAGGATAACTATTTAATTGTACTCTAATATTATTTTTAGTTATAGATTTTTCGCAAGGAATAAAAACAGTATTTGAAGTATCTACTAATGCAGTACTACTTCTACCATAATCATCCATATAAACTATAGCCACCTCATAATCTCTATTACTATGTAAACTTTGTTTTGATTCATCTTTAGCATATAAACCTACCGAGTCTATTGAAGATAAATATTCGTAAGCAAATACTCCTGTTGGAGTTGGAGGATTTTGTGTTTGGTCATATTCTTCAAATTTAATTGCTGGTAAAACAAAACTAATTTCATCACTGCCTTGTGCCGACTCTATTATTATTCCTTGTGGCGAAGCTGTAAATCCAAATCCTACATGTTTCCAACCTATTTTAGTGGAAATACCACAATTAAAAACATCAGTTTGACTACTTCCAGAGGTACAATTAGCTGTACAAAAATCAAAACAACTTGAGTCTTGAATAGCTACAAAGTCGCTTACTGCATTTATAAATTCAGCACTTATAGATAATTCGTAAACACTTGAATAATCTTGCTGTATATTAAAAACAAAAGTATTTTCAAAAGTATTCTCAGGTTGAGTCCCATCTTCATAAGTACCACTAGTATCTGTATACAAAGTACTTCGGTAATCAAAAACAACTCCTATTTGAGAACCATTTATTAAATCTACTCCACCAAAATCTATTGTAATTTTAGCATTAGTAACATTAGCATTAACACCTCCTAAGGTATAAGTATAATTACTTGAAACACTCTGTATTTCTTCTTCTTGAATAGGCTCTGAGATTAAAGATAAATCGTAATCTAAATATATATCTCTTCCATCAACTCCTTTAATGTCATATCCATCAACATAATTCCCATACATTAAACGGTTACCCATTATTGTTTGTCCTTGTGCAATTCTAGGAACATTATCAAATAACCTAAGTAATTGAGCTTCAGGAAGTGTAGTATATATTTTTTTATTATTAAATGTTAATGTTTGGTTTACATTATCAAGCCATCCTTCATTTTCTTTATTAAATTTTTCTATAATATTAACAGACTGACTAGTACTAAATTTAAATATAACATCTATATCTTTTACATTTCTACTTCCTGTATCAAATGTAATATCTGTTGTGTTAAAAATATTAGACATTCCATCATTATCATAAGTTTGATAATTTAAATCAAATGGTCCTGGGGTAAATGCCACTCTACTAAAAGGAGATAATACAGAATATTCTCCATCTTCGTATTGCCATCTATATGCAAAGCTTAAAAAAAGCTCATTCATATAATCTTCTCCCCCACCAATTTGATAAGACTCTATTTTAGGAGCGTTTAATGGAGGTGCGACAATAACACCTATATCTTGCTCTGTTATTCTATCAACAGTTGAAGGCACATTAGGTTCTAAATAATTCCTATTTATATTTATTTTTCTAGGAGCATTTAAATTATCTGTAAAAAATAAAAGTTCTCCAATTAAATCTATTCCATTTATTAAATATTCTTTATCAAAGTTTAATACAGAAGTAGAAATAACATGATAAAACAATATATTTTTTCTAGTATTAAAAGAAACAATTAAATCAACTTTCCCTGTTGCAGATAAAGTATTTGCTTCATCACTAACAAACCAATATATAGTTTCATTTGCTCCATCTTCATAAGCACCAATACATCTAGCAGAAGCACTTAATGGTTGATTTAAAAATTTTAATTCAACTAAAAGCTCATTACCTTTTGAGTTTTCTACAGCACCAATCTCTGTTCCCTCTGTAGAACCTAAACGAACATTTAAAGCATCAATATATTGACCTTGAGGAACTAAACGTTCATCAACACTTTTATTCATTTTACCTGCTATAAAATTCTTTTGAATTTTTGCCATATTACTTTATAAGCTTGTTTTGACCTCTTAGATTCATTAATAGTCGCCCTGGATGTATATTACTCAATCTTATTTTTGCGTTCCTTAGAAGAGCTGATTTCTCTTTTCTAGTTCTATTTATAATATATTCTTGAATACCATACTTGCTAGAAAGAATTACATATTTTATATATGCATACACATATTCTTCAAATAATTTATTTATACTTATTTCAGAATCATTTCCATTTTCCATTCCATCAGAAACATATTCTACAACACAAAACTCTCCTGCCATACCTGAGCTAAAATTAATAACTCCTCCTTTTTTATTTATACTAAAAGTAGGATTTTGATTTGCAGTTTCTGTATTAAGTCCATATCTGCCTCCAATTGGATATTCAAAATACCACAACCCATCTACACAATAACCCTCTTGTCCGTTGTAAGGACTATTCTCATTTAAATAAATGCTAGTTTTACCACCTGTAATTCTTTGTAAATCTAAAAACGATGTCGAAGGTTTTAATATATTTCCATCATGGTCAAATAATATTCTACATGTATTGTCTTGAAGATAAGCATCACTCCAATTTGTTTGTATGTTTTCAGTTAATGGTCTTAAAACTCCATTTTTATATAGTGAAACTCTTACCCAATTAACATAGTCTGGAGGCAATACAAATCTTAATATATCACAAACTTCTAATTCTAAAATTTTTATTTCTTTTACAGCATCATAATTAAGTTCTTGAATAGCTCTCTTTGCATGAAAAAGAACATTATATCTTTCAGCATTATTTATAAGTTTATCATTACCAACATACATTAACATAAAATTGTTAACTATATTTTCTAATGTTACATATTGATACGAACCCCAATTATCTTGTTCAGTATGAGGGTTGCCTGTGTTTTCATAATACTGATATTCTGTTATATATGCCATAATTTATCCTTCTTGTGTTGTTGCTTCTTTTTCTTCTGCTTTTCCAAACTGTACTAAAGCAGCTTCTCGTATTGACATTCCTGCATACTGTAATATTTTATTTATAATATTAGTTTCATCAGATAAAGGAAGTTCAAAATCTTGATAATCTAAAGCTGTTTCATCAAAACTAGGCTCTCCTCCTGTTATAATATTAAAATATGTCCAGTTAGGATCTTTTGGGTATCTTATATACTGAGATGTTACTTGACCTATATCAGTAATAGTATCTGGATATATTTGTGCATCTAAAGAATTTTGAGTGTAAGCAGGATAAGACAAAGTTGGTTTTGTAAGCATTGAATTAGAAAGCATAGTTATTTTACTATGAGTAACTTTTTCAGCTTCTTTTAATTTAGAGTAATCATATATTATATAATCTATATTGATATTGCTTAAATTATTAGCATCTATAGTTAATTGAGTAGAGCTATTAATTGCTGTTACTTTTTGATTATAAGTTATTCCATTTATTCGGTACGAAACTATATCGCCTAAAACAACTCCACTAGCAAAAAAATCAGCACTAGAATCAATTAATCTATTTTGACCACCTTGAATTTGCGTATTAGTTCCTGAAGTTTTTTGTTTTTGATAAACTAAAATTTTATTTATAATATAATAATCACTTCCATTTTTTTCTTGATTAGGAAGAAGATATAAACTACTAGGATAACTTACAACGTTTTTAGATAAAGGAGCAAAAACTGTAAAAGTATCTATTACTTCTTCTATTCCTTTTACAATATCTGCATATCCTGATCCTGACACCCTAGCATTTTGCTTAACTATTTGAGAGTTATATTGATAAAAATAGTCTTCAAAAATATCTAATTGCGCTTGCTTTGCATATAAATTAAAATCAGCAGGTGTTATATAGCCAAAATTGTTTTTATTTGCTATTGACAAGACAGTTGCTCTAACTGTATTTATTAAACTCATAATTATTTAATCTTTTTACAAAGATACAAAAAAAGGGGTTTCATTTTTTTGAACCCCTCTTTATGAAATAGCCTGTTTTTTAAATTGGTTATAGCTTGTCTTCCAATATACTTAAAACTTCTAACCCTTCATCACTTTGAAGAAAAGATGCCAATATAAATAATGGGTCTTCTCCATAAGGAATTGTCATTAGTTTATTTTTATTACCTTTTAAATTATAATAAATATCTTTTTTATTTTTTATAATTAATAATCCTTCGCTAAAAAATTTAGCACATTTATTTTGTAAAGATAATAATGGGTCATTGATTGAATCTAAAAACTCAACAGGATATCTTTGTGCAAATAATCTAACATCTCTTTTTAATTCAGATGATGTTAATCTATCTACTTTTAAACCTATAACTACACGAGCTACAGTTTCTAACATTTCAATATCTAAGTCTTTAGCTAATATTTGAGCTTCTAATTCTAAATCCATAGACTCAACTATATTTGTTGCATCTTTTTCATTGTCAACCTCAACAAATGCTTTACCATTTAATGGATGAAAGGATAAAAACTTTTGTAATACTTGATTAGTTTTATCTACAGATAAAAATCCATCTTCAAAAATAATTGGCTCTAATATTACATTTCCATCTTGTTCATCTTCAAAAATACTTTTTTGATTTCTAGCATAACGCAAGGACCTATTTGTTCCAGTTTCTTCATCAAAATAAAGTAAGGCACTTCTTTTAGTATTTCTAGATGGTATTGTGTAGCTTAATGGCGCTCTATCTTGTGTGAGCTTATAGCTTTTAGTAACAAAAGCTTGTTTCTTTTTTTTCATTTGATTTTAATTTAAGTTTAATAAAAAAGGGGACAGGATTAACCATCCCCTTTATTGAAATTATTCTATATCTTATTTAAAGATAAAGAAGTTGTTAGCACCTAAAGTACATAAAGCTCTTTCAGATAAGAAGTTTACTTCCATAGCATCTAAGCTAGAAGTAGCTGCTCCACCTGCTGAACCTGTAATCCAAGTCTTGTAACGTCTGTCTTCTGTTTCAGAAGCTCTATAACGAACATGTAAGAAAGGTCGCTTAGCGTTCTTTCCTAATACTTGGTCATATACAGTAGTAGAACCTGCAGGAACTAAAATTCCATTGATTGCACCACCTACAATATCACCACGCATTGTTGGGTCGTTTAAGTATTTCCAGTCTGTCTTATAGAAGTCATAACCTCTACGGAATCCTGAGAATCCTAAGTTAAGAGCCATCTCTTCATCATTGTCAAAAAGACCGTATGATGTACCTCCTGGGTTACCATAAGAGTTTTGAGCAGCTAACATATCATCAATGTCAAATCCAAACTGTCTGTTTAAGAAAATAACATTTTCTTCAATAGAACCTTGCTTGTCTAATCTTTGTATAATATCGTCAAAATCTGTAAGAGCTGTTGGGTTTCCACCACTCCATACATTTCCTCTTTGCTCAACTACGTAAAAAAGTCCTTCAGAACCTTTGTTACCTACTCCACTTGCAACTCCTGCTGCAATTGCTGCTACACCACCGCCTGCTTCAGCTGGTACTGCTTCAACCATTGCTGTCTCTAAGTAATCTTCAAAACGTAAACGAGTTTCGTGTTCTGATTTTAGATACCACAAGAATCCTGTTGCACCGTTTTCAGTAGTTACTTCAATCCAACCGATTTGAGCCATATCAGAACCGCTTACTGCGTAATGGTCTTTTATGATAATTGGTGAATTAGAAAATATCTGATCGTCAGCTTCTAATTGACCTTGCATTCCGTTAGTTCCTTTTTGGAACTCAGAACCATAGATAAATAATGAACACTGAACATTTGCAGCCATTGTTTGACCACCTGCCTCATAATATGCAACATCAATAGTAGCATTTGCAGTATCTACTGCTGTAATTATTGCTTTGTTACTATTTGTTGAATTTATAGAGCTATCAGAAAGCATCACTGTTTGACCAACTCTTAATGCGATATCTCCTGTTCCAGGAACTAAAGCATCATTAATATCTAAAGTTGCAATGTCTTGAGCTGCTGCTGCTTGAGAAGTAACATTTGTATACTTCGTGTGTAATCTTCCTTGCTCAGCCCATTTAATAAGGTCAGAGTTAGAAGGCATTTCAGCACCAACCATTCGTAAAAATGAAGCTACTGTTCTGTTTCCATAACGTTCGAATTCTTTTTCGTAAGTATCTGGTAAATACTGATTTAAGAAATCAAAGTTAGTAATATAATTTGTCTGTAATAAAACCTGTTCTGAACTTGGTTGTAAGTCAAACCCAGGTACTGCATCTACTGCCATAATTTTTGTTTTTAATTCTTAACTATTTTTTTTACTTCTAATTTTTAATCCTTTTCCACTTGTATCTGAAACTTGTCTGGCTTTAAAACCTGTATCACCAATTGCTTGAGGAGTTTGTCTCATGCTCATATTAATGTTTTTACTTTTTTTAGTAACATCTTCTATAGCATCAGCTTTACCTTGCTCATAAAAATAATTAGCAAATCTTTGAGGATCCATAGCAGCACTTAATGCTGCATGCCATCCTTTAGCATTTGAAATCAAACCATCGTCGTCAACATATTTTTTGACTAAATTGTTTAAATCACTTTGCTTAGATTTCATTTCATTAACATCACCGTAAGAATACTTAACGGTTTTATCTCCTACATTGAACTCAAAACCTTTGAATTCAGGATTAAAAACTTCATTTGTTTTCTTTAAGAAAAATTTATTTTTTCTTTCGTGAGCCTCTAAAGTAGATTTAGATTCTTCTATATAACTTCTGTAAGCTTCAATATCTTTTTGTTGATCTTCAGACAACGAATTCCCACTTGACTCAAGAGGAATTTTATATTGTTCTTTTATATCATTAAGATACTTTTTAGCTTTTGAAAGTTCTCTTTTTTTAGCAATATTCTTTTTCTTTATTTCATTTTCATCATCAATTTCTTCATCATACGAAAACTTTTCGTTCATTAAATAACGAATATCTTCATTATCTAAATCTGATTCTGTTAAAGAATAATACTCTGATAACACCTGATCGTCATTTAAATCATCGTAATTTTTATTTATTTTTACAAAATCTTCAAAACCACGACCTGTGTTTTTTTTATAATCTAAATATTTTGATACATCCTCTGGTAAACTTTCTGATTGCTCTCTTTCAGCAAACAAATCATCAACTGAAGATATATCTTTATTATATCTATTTTTAATATATGAAAGAACGTCTTCGTCTTTTATAGTTGGACTTTCAACTTCAACTTGTTCTGATAAATTTTCTACAGGCTGCTCTTCAACAACATTTTCAGATTTATCATTTAATTCTTCTTCGTGTTTTTTAAGTAGAGTTTCTTCTACTTCCTGAACAGATTTCTCTGGAACAGAATCTAATGATTTTACTTTAATTTCCATTTAATTTAATTTTTACAAAGTTAATATATAATTATAATTGATTTTTAAGGCTATCTAGGCTCAAATTCTGCTAAGTCAAATCCATCTAAACTATCTTCATTTGATTCAAAACTAACTGAAGGTAGATTATTTTTCCTTTGCTCTATAAGTTTTGATTGCTCTGTATTAGCTTGAGATATTCTATTTGATTTAGCATTTTCTCTTTCAGTTTCTCGTTTTTGTAAACCTTCCTGCTCCATCTTTTTTAAGTCTATATCTACTCCTTTCAATTTCATTTGAAGTGAAAATTCAAGATTCATAAGTTCTGCTTTTATTGCAGCTTCACCTTGCATTTTTTGAACTGCAAATTGACTTTTAGCTTGTTCTAATTGTACAGCAGCTTCATTTTCCATTTGGAATTGTTGCATTTTTGCTTGAGCAGCCATTTGTTGAGACTGAGCATTTATCTGAGCTTGTTGCTGTGCATCAGCAGCTTTTTCTTTTTGTTCTCTGTCTTGTTTAGCTATTCTTTTTAATTTAAGTATTTGGTTAGCTAACTTTAAATTTCTTATCTCACGTATATCAATAGCATCTTCTAAGTTTATAGAATCCCTTTGCAATGCCATTTGAATATTTTGTTCTAGCATTTTTCTTTCTTCTTCGTCAGGTTCTATTTCTATAAATATTCCAAAATCACTTAAATATAATTTACTAATTTCATCAATTATAGAAACATTAAATCTTCCTATCTGATTAGTTAATTCATCTTTAAATTCTGAATACTCTAATAAATCAGCAATTCTGCTAGATAAAGCGGTACATAATCTCTGACTTATTTGTAATCCTGCATCTAAAATATGTCTAGTCGCAGTATTGCTACTTAAAGCAGCTAATTTTTGCAATCCAACTAATGAATAAGAATCTGGTGTTGATCCATCTCTAGCTTCATTAAGACCTGTAACATCTCTTAGCATTTGCATATAATGATTATATGAACCTACTAAGCTATTTATTTTACCTTGACCTGAATTACTATTTAGTTGTTGTATTGGAACTTTTGCTTGGTTAAAATCTCCATCTTGTGTATAGCTTCTACCAATAACAGAACCTGTTTGAAAAAACATTCTTAATGCATCTTCAGGATTATATGCCTGCCCTGTTCCTAAATCTACTTCATTTAATCCGTCTGCATCTATAAACACACCATCAGGAACTACTCTAGATATTACTTGTTGTAATTTTAAATGAGTAATTTGTATTAAATCTGCAAACGTAATCATACGTCTAACTAATGATTCAAAAACACCTTTATACATTCTAGGCGCACACGCTACATATTCAGGATAAACTTCTTGAGATGCGGATTGAGGTCTAGCCATGTTTTCAGACATCTCCCATTTAAGAAGAATATTAGTACCCATAACCATAACACCCTCATACCATACGTCTATAGTTTTAGAAACTTTTTTAAAATTACCTTCTTCTTGCATTTCTGAAGTAGGATTAAAAGTATCTTCTTTTTCAATAACTTTTTCAGCTCCAGATGCATTTACTTTTTTCTTATAAGTAAAGGTATTTGTAGTCTTGTAATTAAAAAATAAAACTGTAGCACTATCTCTACTAAATAAACTATTGTTATAATATTGAGCAGTGTTATTGTAATTATACCAACTTTGACTATATTTAGATATTTCATCCATATCTTTTCTAGTCAAACTAGTATCTATTTTTTTTAACTCTACAATAGGAATTGTTTTAATTTCACCCCAGTAAAAACAATCTTCAAAATGAGGGTCTTCAGTATAGCTATATACTACGTTAGCAGGATCTACATATTCTATAGAAATACCAGAACCAGGCTTAAACGTGTTTTTACACATTGAAACTCCTAGTATTGTTTGGTCATAATACAATTGCTTTTGTATTTCATAATACCTGTTTTCAGATAAAACTGTATTTATAGCTTCTTCTTCAGCTATTTCTATTGAAGGCTTATACTTAAGTTGCATGTGCAAAGCTAGTTCTTCAGAACTATTAGGAACATCTTCTTCTGATGTAGCAAAAGTATTTATTCCTAAATCTTGTTGAACCTGTTTCATTACAGGCTTAGCTAACATATCTTTTTGAAGTTGTTTTTGATATTCACTTCTTTTATCTAAAGACATGCTATCCTGAGCATAAGCATTTACTTTAAATATTCTATCAGCCATTCCATTAACTACTATATCAACAAACTTTGGAATAATAGGAACAGGAGTCCAGTCAAGATTTAAATAACTTAAATCTCCATCAATAGCTAATTCGTTTTTATATTTTTGTATAGATTGTTCTCCACGAGCATACAATCGTAATCTATGAAACTCTGCCCATTGACTATAAAATCTACTTTGACGACCATCTTTTCTAAACCATTCATATTGAATAGCCTGGCCTATTTGTAAACCGAACTCATAAGATTTTTTTTCTGAGTCAGAAACAAATTGACTAGGAAATCCTGTTGGGTTTAATGAAATTTTTACATCCTCCATTTATTTTATGATTTGGCTATAACTTCCCTTATTGTCATATCTTGCAAAGTTAAGTTTTATTTTTGATTTCTTTTTAATGGGCTGATACAGGTTTTTTTGTGTAGCCATTATAGCTAAACCTGAACTAATAGAAGCATCAAACTTTGTTCTGTTATTAATATTAAATCTTGCCCAATCTGTTAATGTTCTTGTAAAATACATAGAACCTATTTCATCTTCACCTCTAAAAGATCCAGATAAATCAAATCCTACATGTTTTTCAATATAAGATTCTATAGCAGCCGCATGAGCTTGTTTAATGTCTTCAGAACTATTAGGCATTCCTCCTAATTCTTTTTCTGTTTTTGATAATTTATTATACTGTCTATCAGGCCTATTCATACTATACCCTCTATATCCTCTATTCTTAAAATGATATAATAATCTAGGTTTATTATTTTCTATTAATATTGGCATTCCATAAAAAACGCAAGCCATTAATACATCTTCAAAAAATATTTCTGCTGTTTGTGGTCTTGCTATATATTCTAAAAAAAAATGGTTTGTAGGACCTTCATCCATGTGAAACTTAGTCATTCCATGTAAAGCACCGTTACTTCCACCGCCACCAACAGTACCACTAATATCGTAACTATCACATCCAAAAGCACCCATGTGTTCATTGCCAGGATATTTAATTCCATTCTTAAAATAATAGTTGTTTTGTAAATTTTTATTAGGAGTCCAAGAAACATAAAATCTTCCTGAATTATTGGGAGTAAAAATAACTGTAGTATCTTTTATTCCATTATTCCAACTAAAAGAACCTCGTGTGACAACTCTATCTTTTATTAAAGAATCATTGTAATCTATTTGTTGATATAGTTTCTGAAGATTAAATAATGACTGTTTGCTTTCATCTCTAAATGCATGAGACTCTGTTCTAGGAAATTGTCTATAGTATTCGTTTAATCCATCAGGATCTGATTTTAATCCTTCGACTTCATTAGTCCAATGCTCTATAACACCTTGGTCTATAATTTCTCCAAATGGACCTTCTATTTCTTTTTCTGGAACATCAAATACAGGATGACCATAAATATCAATAAAACCCTCATAATTCCATTCCATAGGTATAAACAATGAATATAAACCTGATTTAGTTTGTCCATTTCTATTCCTTTTTTTTACGTTAGAATCTGAGTATAATTTTTTAAAATTACCACCACCTTTTTCAATAGAATTAGATGTACTTCCCATCATACATTTTCCTATAACCCTACTTCCTAATCTAAGACAAGTTTTTGTTACTCTCCAATTATTAAGTATATTATCTGGTCTTTCCCATTTACCACTTTCATCATGAGCTAGTAGTTTTAACTTTTCTCCATCATAAGAGTTATCTCCTGTATTTTTCCAATCAATAGTAGTATCTAATCCTTCAAGCTCTTTGATAGATTCATTTGCATCAAGTTTTTTTCTTGTAAGTTTTGACGCAGGAACTCTATACGCAAGCTCCGTTTTTGGCCTATCCATTCCATCTTGAATCGGTTTGAAGAAAAACGGATAATTGAGCGATATGGGAACAACTTTGTCTGTAAACATTTTTTTTGCATCAGAACCTGTTTTGGATAAAATTCCGTAACGTGAATCTTTTGATGTGGTTGCAAGATGAACCAATTCTGATGATGACATAAAACTAAATCCTGATCGTCTGTTTTTAAGGTAACACATACCATAGCTTCTTGGATCTGCTTTGCAAGCTTCCCAGAATATAAAGAATAATCTATTTGATTCCCTAAAGTTTGGCTGCCCAACATCAATTTTTGTCCACCGCAAGTACATATAATGAGAGCCAGTAATGTAAGTAGGATTGTTTTTGTTATTAAACCAAAAACCTTCTTCCCTTCTTTCAAACTCTTTGTCAATATAGTCATACCACTTTTCCTTAAAATTATCTGGATATTTATCCCAATCAAAAACACTTTTTATTTTACTTAGTTCTTTAGGATATTCTATTTGACCCCAATGATTTTTATTAAAACAATAAACATTTTTTTGTTTTGGTAATGCAATCTTTAAATTTTGTATTTCATAAATATCACCAATTGTACCATCTTTTGATATAACAACAATATCATATTCTTTATTATATCCATATACCCAAGCCTTTTTTTTATTATTAGACTTTAATTCCTTTTCAGGTATAATATCATCTAGTATTTTATATAAAGTTTGTTCGTACATTATTTTGATCTACCTTCAGCAAATCCTTTAAATGAAGATGCTTTACTTTCTTTTTTATTAATGTCTATCATATTATTTTCTTCTTCAATCTTTGTTAAGATTTCAAAAGCATCAAATATGGCAAGCTTCTTAGATGCCGCTGCATTTTTTAATCTATCTGCTGCTATATCAGGAGCTAGTCCATCTAGGTCTTTTTTTAATATACCTTCATTAGCAACTTTTATAAGTTCTTTTACAGCTTTTTTACCTGCTTTTATTATTTCTAATTTTAATTCAGTATTATTCATAATACTAATGTTATGTTTTTATCAAACATTCTGTAAAGTTTTTCATCGTCTACAGTAAATTCATATTCACTATCTGGTTGAAACGAAACTTTAGTTCCTTCAACAATACCTTTTTCTGTAAGAATTTTATTTGAATATTTAATTATACCTACTAACGGCTCTTCATCTTGATGAGTCTTTAAGTACTTTTGTTCTTTAGGTATAGGTTTTACCATACAATACTTTGAATGACATAACCATTTGTTGTTGTGTTTATACATATAAAATTGGTCAAAGTCTATAAAAAACAAATCGTCTTTAAAAAAACTTTTACCACTTCTTTCTTTTCCTTTCATGTCATTATAATATTTAAAAACATTATGATGAACTAAAAGTATATCTCCAGAAGATATTTCTCCTTTGTAGTTTATAGGAACTGATACAACTTCTGCGTATCTATTTGATGCGGTATGATCTTCTTTGGATGTGCTTGTTATAAAATCAACATTTCCAATTTTTTTTGTGTTATCATACCTTTTGTCATTGCATGGTTTTACAATGAAATAAAAAGGTGATTTCATTCAAAATTTATATTATATTCAATTGATATAGGCATATTAGAATTAAATTCTTTCCAAAGAAATATTTCTCCTTGTTTGTTTTCAATCCAAACTTTTATAGAGTTGCTTTCGTTTATATGCTTTATTAAATGAATACGATAACTTCCATTAAAAATCTCTTGATTTACTATGTAGTGCATAGCACTAGACTTATAATCTGCACCGACAGATATTTTTCTTATATCCATTATTTATTTAATTTAATTATACATTAAAGCCCATTGCTACTAAAGCATCTCTTATTTGGTCGTACCAATACTGCTCAGGGTCTGCAGGGCTATTATCTAAATCTGCTGACCAAAACATTCTTGGTGGAGTGCTTGTCGTGTAATCATTTAACATAGTTATATTAGTATATGCATTAGCAGGTATGCTAGACGGACTCCCTGTATTTCCTGCAGGCCAACTATCACTAACTGGAGGGTTAGTAAAGTTTGCTGCGGCTAGCATTCCATTAGGAGAAGTTAAAGGATAAATGCTAATGGCTGAATCTGGACCTCCAGCGTCAGTTACATGGAAAAACTTAGACCTGTAAATATTAGTAGTTCCTGCAGCAGTTTCAAGTGTAGAAATAAAGCTTCTTGTTGAAGCTATATCCTGTACTAAAGGAGTATTTGTGCTATTTTGTCTATCACCCCATCCACCTGTATTTAATGAACTCATGGCATAATCATTAGTAGCACCTTGTCCTGCGGATTCATCACCAAAAGCAAGAATCACTACATTGTCAGCATCTGGATAATATCCTCCAGGTCCTATAGTATCTCCCAAACCTTTATTTGCAAGCATTCCTATTTGCCTTTCATCCCTACTATTCCCCCAATATACTCTAGAATCATAAGCGTCACTACCGTTAGTAGCTCTGTCTGTATTTCCATTTGCTTCAGTTGCTCCTGTAGCATAGAAATCTTGAAGTAAGTTTCTTAAATTTGTTGTATTTGCATAATCAGCAGATTTCATAGAATCTGTTAAGTTAAATTCTAGTTCAGTACCATTTGGAATAGTTCCAACTGTACTTACAGGACTTCCATTAATATCTACTAACGTAATTTTTGGAGACCCAGTATCAAAATTTAATATTTGACCAACAAAAGTTCCTGCAGGAATAAAACTTGTTCCTGGAGAAATAACCTCCATACCAGCTCTTATTGATAAAAATGATTTAAAAGCTTCTGGGTATGTTTGACTTGTATTAAAGGTAGTTACTAATTGAGGAGGAGCGCCTGGGAAATTATATGCTAATTGTACAGTGCTTGTTGGAGAAAAATTTTGATAAGGAGCAGATTTTATACCTGTAATACTAGATATTTGTGATGTAACTGATATTGTATCATCCAGAGAACCACTAGTATCTTGCCAAAATTGGAAGAAAGTATTTCCTGTTACTGCTAATCCTGATATTGTGAAATCTTGAGTTGCTGATAATCCATCATTATCTGTTACTGTCATCACTACATCAAAACTTCCTCCAGGATATGTTCCTGATAGCGTTCCTGTGCAATCGCCATTATCTATAAAACTTAACCAACTAGCTCCTGCAGTAGGGAATATCTCTACCCCATCTACTGTAATAAAATAATCTAAATCTGCACACAGTGTATTGTCGTCACTTGTTGTCCAGTTATATGTCCAAGTATCTCCTGATTCTAAGTTAGGATATGCAGGGTTTGTGGATGTCCATTCTGGGGGGTTAGGAGTAATTGGTATTACCTCTATCTCACCTGTTAATGTCTGAGTTTCAGTTCCATCTACTGTAAATATTCCTCCTGGATTAGCTGCAGTAAAAGGAGCGGATGCTTTAAAGCGATATCCTGTATTAGCTAGTCCGTTTGTTATAAACTGATAGCTAACTCCTGGTTGTCCTTGTTTAGTGTCATTTAACTCATTACCTGACAACGTATAGTTTGGTGCGCCTGCGGTATTATCTATAATGTTATTATTAAAAGGATTTAAAGTTACGGTTACAGGAAGTATAGGTGTTATAGAATTTGTTTTTTCAAAATAAAATGACAGCTCCATATCTCCATCTGTTGGAGTTATTCCTGAGTTTAGACTTCCTTCACATACTACACCAATATTTTGAAATGCGTTTAAAACAATATTTAAATCAGAAACATCAACTTCCCCTCTTGGATATGATTTATCATAAAGGTCAGATATAACAAATAAATTTTCTTTTTTAGAATAGTTAGCAAAATTAGAAATAGCATTATTAGCAACTGTACCTATAGATACAGTCATTGTATCTCCTGCAGGAATATCCATAACAACATCCGAAACCCAAGCCCATGTAACTAATTTTAATTTTAGAGTTACAGGAACTCTCCATAAAGGAACTTGTGTGCTAGGAGTAACAGCAGATGTCCATTCTAAAAAATCTTTTGGAAATTCAGGACCAAGTCCACCACCTGTATTACTTCCTATTGCTTTAAACATCCCATTTACAATAAATGTTTCTGATGAAGCAGGAGGGGTAACAGTATTTAATATATAATCAGCAAGACCAGCTATGGTAAACGTTTTAGTTTGTAACTCAATCGGACTTGATAATCCATCTGTTCCAATTAAATAATCCTCTGGATTAATTGGATTTTGATTGGGGTAAGCTAAAGTATTGCTAATTTTTGCCATCTTCTATTCTTTTTCTTTTATCTCTCCAGTCTGGAGATTTATAACGGAATCTTCTCCGTATTTTTTAATAAGTTTTTTTTCTAAAGAAGTAAAGTCTGTTCTTACAGTATTTATTTCTTTAAGCACTACATCTTTTTGTAATGCTAAATCTCCTAGTTGGTTTTTTAAACCTCCGAATTTAGTGTTTAATTCTTGTAAACGATCTAATTCTTTTTTTGTAACTGATTTCATTTTATTATAATTAAAGTTATATGCAAAGGTAGTAAAAAAAAATAAATGTTATTGTTTGGTTTTACCGTACTCTCTTAAGGTAAAATATCCTCCAATTGCAGTGATTCCCATAGTAGTTAATAAAGGTAAGTATGCCTCTGCTAAAGGCATTCCCCATTGAGAAGTTATAATAACAATATCTATAAGAATGGTAAAATTAGCAACAACTAAAGGGCGTATGTTTCTTGTTAGCTTGCTTCCGAACTTCATGTCATACTCCCATCTCTTACTTATTTCTATTTCACGTTTAGATATCTCCTGTTCTACTACAATATCTTTCTCGAGTTCTTTAAGAAGTAAATCTTTATCGGATTTTGAAATACTAGAATCGCCTCGTATAGCATCTCCTAGTTTATTTAAACCTTCTACGCCTGTTACTGTACCTAATATATTTAATATCTCAGGGCTTACTCCTGCTATTGTTCGAAGTAAATTACCTACAAAAGTTCCTTCTCCTCCGTTTTTTTTTAATTTTGGATTATTACTCATATCTATTCTATTGTTTTATCCCAACGAGATCTTGTTTTTCTTATATCGTAATGTGTAAATGTATTATACTTACCGAGACCTCCTTGAAGTATATGTCCATGCTCAGTTAAATTATCTATAGTTTTATAGATTTCAGAAGGAGGAATGTCTGTAACTTGAATATCAGCAGCTTTTCCTAAAATATGCTGGGAGTTTGAAACTCCACCAACTGCTTTATTGTGCTTAGCACACCTATATGCATTAGTAAGCTTTATAGGTTTTCTAACAAAATCTCTTATTGTTTGTAATTGAGCTGCAAGTTTTTGTATTTCAAACAAAACATCTTGAGGCATTTTACAACCGCACTTACACTCAAATTCAGACTTATTAAAATTATTTGTTAGTTTTTTTTCTTTCATTATAACTAATCCATATTCTTTGAGCTGTATATACTATAGAAGCTATTAATAAAATTAGTTTTAGAGCCATCTCAACTTGAGAAAATGAGACAGCTAAACTCAAAAAGTTAAATGCGTAAATTTTCAAATCCTGTGTGTTCATTATTGTTTAATAATTTCGTAAATAACTTCAATATCCATCAAAGCACTATTAGTCTGTGTGTAATTTTCTTTTACCATAATGCAACAATATCACTTGCAGTTGTACCAGTATTAAAAACCTGCAATACATTTATTGGTAAAAATTGCCCTGCATAACATCCTACAAATGTTAAAACATCTCCACCTACTGTTTTTAATTTTACTGCTCCTGCTGAACCTATATATAAAGAACATCCATTATTAGTTCCTGTTGCTCCATTTACAGATGGTATATCAGCAGTATCACTTGGTGTTACCGCTGCCGCTCTATTTGCTTGTAATTTTTGATAAGCCATTTTTTATTAATTATAAGGGAATTTTCTATTTAAACTATCTTTTCGTTTTTTACAACCGCAATCTCTTCCTGTTGCTTTACTTACTGTATCAACAACTGCTTTTATTCCTGTTGCTGTAGTTATTTTTTCTATTGTATCTCCTAATCCTTTTGATTTCATTTTAATTATTTTTTACAAGTACATAGTTTATGAGGACATAGAACAACATTAAACATAAGTTTACCTATTAACCAATTCCATCCACATTGAAACTTACACCAAATGCCTTGCATCCAGAGTCCTAATTTTACTAATAATCTACCCATTTATTTTTTTATTAAACCGCTTAAATGTTTTTTCACATAGTGAACACATTCTTTGTGGTGATGTCTGTAAGACATTCCACTATCTGCTCCATAAGAATGTCCGTAATCTTTTTTAGACATTGCTTTTGACTCATCTCTACGATCTTTTAAAGATTGAGATTTTTTTCCGTTTCTTGCTCCAATTGATTCATCTAATCGATCATTATATCCTTGTGCCATAATTATTAATTTTTATATTTTACAAATATACTAATATTTTCCTTGCCTACTTTTGGGAGAAGATTTAGTTGAACCTCCTTTTCCTGCCCATAGATTTTTACATGCCCAATATCTAGCTGTTAGTTTAGATTTAGCAGTTCCGCACTTATGTCTAGCTTTAAAACTTTTGCGTGCAGCTGCAGAATAGTTATGACCATATCCTTTAGCCCCAAAGTGAATAAGCTTTTCCTTACCACCTTCACATGCTTTTACCATTTTCTTTTTACCTGCTCTATCAGAGCTTCTAGGCTTATTGCAAGCCATCTTACTTTTATCTGCCATTACTTAGTGTATTTTTTAGTTACCTTTGCCGCCTTAGTATTTGAAACAAATTGTTTTTTTCCACCTGATGCTTTCTTTTTTCTAGCAGTTTTAGCTCGTTGTCTTTTACTTAATGCTTTAGCCTTAGCCAACGGAAGACACCTATCAGGATTCTTTTTGTTTTTGCTAGTACCGCATGCACCTTTTATAGATCCATCAGTTCCAATGCGTACCCACTTTTCTTTTCTCCATTTAGCAAGCTCACCCATTACTTTTTACCTCTTCCGAATTTTGTTTTCTTACCGCCTTCTATACCGTTATTTCCAACGTTTTCGTAGGAATCATGTATTTCTTTAGTAGATTTTTGTAAATCTTTACCTAATGGATTGCCTTCAACTCCAACTGCTTTATAATAATTATACGTAGCTTTATCAGTTTCTTTATTAAGTTTCGAATAATTTCCTGAGTCTTTCAATTTTTGCGCTTTTTCTTCAGCAGTCTCAGTAGTATAGTTTTTATTTTTCCAGTTAAATGTTTTTTTACCTTTACCTCTTGCAGTTGAAAAAGCCGTTCTAAAACTTGGTTCTGTGGTTGGTGCTAATGGGTTTTTTAAATCTCTTTTCATAATTACTTTTTATTTTTGTACATTTTTTTAGTTTTTACTTTTGATTTTGTTTTTGTTTTTTTACCGTATTTTGCCATAACTTTTTATTTTTTTTCTGTTATTATATATTTTTATTGCTTTTAAAACTTCTTCTTCTGTAATTTCTAATTTAAGATTTATTCCAGCTCTCCACTGAGCAACACTTTTTCCATCATTCATTAATATTAAAGTAGGCACAGAAATTACTCTATTTTGTATTGATTTTGGTTGGTCTTCTAACCATGCAAATTGTATTTTAATATCTGCAAGTTTATTAACAGGCAAATTATTGTGTTCATTCCACCTTGCGTTTATTTCAAGCAAAGTAAACTTTTGACTATAAGAATTTAAAGATGTCAATAAGCAGAGTAAAATTATAATTTTTTTCATAGCTATTATTTTTCAATTATCTTATATAGCTTTTCATCTATTTTATCTAACTTATCACTATTCTCTTGAACCTTATCTTGAGTATTCATAATTGTTTCTCTAACTAACTGGTCTTTAAGGTCATATTCCGTTCTTGTAATAGTAGGCTTTGGCAGCTCTTTAGCAAGCTCTATATCTTTTTTTAATGTAAAATACAAAGTAGCTAAAGAAATAGCTCCTCCAATAACTATCCCTATCGTTTTCAAATCTAAAGTAATTTCAGTTTTTTCGCTAAGCTTTGTCATTTTTATTTTTTATTTTTACCCTTTCCATAGTTGGGGTCTTTACAATATTTACTAGCAGCCATATTTGCATACGCAGATGGATACTTATCAAATGTTCTCTTTGCCCACGCTATTCCTGCTGGACAAATCTTATTTCCTTTTGTTCTACCTTTTTTTGCCATATTTATTTATCCTAAACTTGCTACTGTTAATTCTACCCTCGGACTTTGAAAGTTTGCTGGTACTGAACCAATCTGTAATGTAATTGTATCTCCTACAGCATATCCTGTCCCTGCTCCAGTTACTGAAAATGATGTTGCAGTACGGCTAGTTATAACTACATCAAAAGTAGCTCCTGAGCCGCTTCCAGATGTGGCAAACTGAGTTGATGCATAAGTACCATTACCTGTTCTAATATTACCAGATACGCTTATGGTAGCTGTAGCAACACCTGAAGCTACAGGAAAAACCTGTGTACTTCCCAAGTATGCTTTAGTTACTGCAGTTGAACCTAGTTTTAAAGCACTTATACTTCCGCTTCCTAATGAAATAGCCATGTTAAGTTATTATATATAAAGTGGTTGCTACTGGTGTTCCAGCATCATACTCCGCTTGTGTTAAACTAACTATATTTATAACTTGGTCAGAACCACTTGGTTCACCTGATGTAGATGACTTTACTCCAGCATCTATCCATTCAACTCCCCCTCCTGCTCCTTCAGAAGAAAGAATTTGACCTGATGTTCCTGTTGCGGCGTTTACATCTTTAAGTGAATTGTTTACTATTAAGTCGCCACCAGCACATTGAACATCTGCATCAAATCTAACATCTCCGTTAAATCTTGCAAATCCTCCTACACGTAAATCAGTACTTGCTTGAGACGCAGCCCCAATTCCTACATTACCTGCAGTATATGTTATACCGTTAGTGTCAGTAGTCCAAGGGCTACTTCCTCCACTTACATCTTCCCACGCAACCCCAGAACCTGTTGAGGTTAACACCTGACCATCTGTTCCCTGTGAACTGCTTACGGTAAGGTTTGTTAGGTCTACTGTGCCATTAACATCTAATCCGTCATAATAAATTATTGCCATTTAATTATCCTATTTTTTGTATTAGAACTCTTACATTATTAGCAGGCGTAGTTCCAAATGTTATAGTAACTGTATTAGTAGAAGCTCTATCTACTCTAGCATAAACAGTTAAATCTGTTACCGTATCATACAACTGTACTATTACATCTTTAGTTCCTAAGTTGTGAGTTACAGTGGCTGTTGCTGATATAGTGTCTGCAAAAGTATTGTCTCCGTTAACTCCTGATAATAAATTAGAAACAGTTATTTCTTTATTCTGCGAAGCACTAGTATCATAAATTATTAATGAATCGCCTGATGCTGGTGTTGCACCTAAGTCGGTTAAGCCAGGAACATCTAATCCTATAGTAGCAGTACCTGCAGAATAAGCTACCGATAATCCATCTAAAGCTGCAGCTGCAGAAGCATTTACATTACCTATACCTACTTGAGTTAAACTCGCTAGGTCAACATTTTTATTTACCTCTGTCCAATCGCCATCATCTACTGGCGTATCTTGATTAGAAATAATTAAATCTCCAATTTCTAATGGAACAGTCCAAAATCCTGAAGCATTACCTGCTACAGTTACTACATAAGTCCATCCTTTTTTTACACCTGTTGATGGCGGTGTGGTTGTCGCATCGTAACCTCCCTGGAATATCAAAGCTCCTGAGCCTGCCAATGTTGTATCTACATAATTTTTAGAAGCAGCATCAGTACCTGCACTAGGTGTTGTTGGAATAGTTACTTGCCCTGTAAATGCATTTTGTCCAGTGCCACTTACAGTAAGTTGACCTGCTAAAGTAACACTAGGGTCTAAGTTTATCGTTACGGTATCAGTTGCTCCAACTACTGTTGATATATTTGTTCCGCCTGCTATATCTAAAGTATTGCCACTAACGATTGTTTGGTTAGTTCCTGAATCACCTGTAAGTGTAAAGCTTTCTATATATCTTCCATCTAAATCTACAGTTAAATCAGCTAACGCTCCTGTCCTACCTAGTGTTAACACACCATTAGCTGTACTAAAAGCAACACTATCTACGTAGTTATCAACATCAGTTGGTGCTGCAGGAAGTGTAAAAGTAGTTAGCTCATGACCTGTTACATGCCCTGTTGAATTTGAAGTTACATCTGTATAAGCATCGAATGTTCCTCCAAATGTTAAAGTAGCTGAAGCTGTAGTCTGTGCATCACTAAAAGAATCATGCGTTACAGATATAGTAGTATTTCCTGCCTGATTAGCAGTAAATGTTCCTGTCCCTCCTAAAGCTCCTGTTCCCTGAACTGTTAAAGTTCCATTTCCAACGTCTCCAGTTAATGCATATCTACCATCTAAATCTACCGTAACATTACTTTGATTTTGAACAGTAGCAGTCAATACTCCATCGGCAGTATTAAAACTTAATCCTGTTAAGAAATCATTAGCTGCAGAGCCTCCACCTATGTTAGCCCAAGCTGAACCATCATAAAACTTTAGTTTATTACTTACTGTATTATAGTATATCTGTCCTGAAACACCTGTTCCTGGATCAGTACCTAAATTTTCAATTCGAGCTTGCTCTAATTGATTAGTTGCTAAATTAATTGGGTCGTAAAATATTGGCATGATTTCTTAGTTTAAAAATGCTTTTCCTGCAAATCCTGTAGAAAAAGTCAATGTTATATTATTATTATCTATGTAATTTACATCAGTAAACACTTGAGTGCCTGCAGTATCGACTACAGAAACTGATGGAAATTTATTTAATGTATGCGTAATGTTCCATGTTGCTGATGGAGTAATCTGTTCAAATATAAATGTCTTGTCACCTACATCTCCACCTTTTACAAAGTTAGAAATATTATAAAATTCATCTAACTCTAATACTCCATTACCTCCAATGTAAGTAAGTATTAAATCATAAAAAGAACTATGAGTAGGATTTACACTATAACTATCTACTTTATAATGTCCAAACTGAGAAATATCAGATTGTTTAATTATTATAATTTCTGATCCTACTAAATAAGACATAAATGGAACGGTATTTTGTTGTGATAAATCTTCTATAGAAATAACAAAATTAGTTACTGTACTAAAAGGTTTGTCTTCAGTTCCTCCTGCTGCAGGAGAAATAGCACCTGTTCCATATAATGGCTGCTCAATATACTTAAATTTTAAAACATCTGATGAAGCTATATAACTTCTTAAAGAATCAACAGTATAATTTTTAGTAGGTTTTCCTGTTATGACATCAGTGCCTATAAGTAAATCATCACCTGTTACATTAAAATCTATTGGATATGTTTGTATTCTAGCCATTTATTTTTTTGCTGTTATTATTGCAATAATTACCATTCCTAATAATGTGACTGCTAATAAAATTTTATGTTTAAACGAGTCCTCCATCACTTATTGCCCAACCAAAATTATTTACTAAATTATTTTTACGTGCCTGACCTCCTATTGTATATTTAATAGTTCCCATATCTAAAGTAATATTTGACAACCCTCCTTGCTCACATCTCGAAAGTAAAATATCATAATTAGCAGCACTGTAATCATTAAATGTTTTATTAAGCATAAAATTTTGCATTGTTAATAAATTAGGCGAAACAATATCCCAATTTGTTAAGGGCTTATCAAAATCAGAAGCATTCTGAAACATTCCTATGAAATTATTTACATTACTCACATCCCAATTACTAATATCTTGGTTAAAATCTTGAGCATTAAAAAACATTTGTTCCATTTTAGTCACATTACTCACATCCCAATTACCTATTGGTTGATTAAATAAAACAGCACTCTGAAACATGGAAGTCATATTAGTTACAGAACTTGTATCAAATACACTAACCGTACCATTAAAAACGTTAGCACCACTAAACATACGAAACATAGTGTCTACATTAGATGTGTTCCAAGTTGTAAAATCTTGGTCGAAAGACGTACAACCTGAAAACATATTAGTCATATTTTCTACATTACTCACATCCCAACCCATCATAGAATTATTATTTAAAGATGTACAATCATTAAACATACTGTTCATAGAAGTTAACGTACTTGTATTCATTCCACTAACATCACCATTAAAAGAAATACAACCATTAAAAATTCCATAAGCATTATTAGTTGCTGAAGTAAGGTCAAAATTTATATCGCTATTAAAACTTTCAGCATTAGCAAACATGTATGTAAAATTTGTTATTGAAGAAGTATCCCAAGAACTAACATCTGAATTAAAAGCTTTAGCAGTTGTAAACATAAAAAATGCATTAGTTACATTGCTCATATCCCAATTAGATAAGTCTCCATTAAAAAGTAAGCAGCTTTGAAACATAAATGCAGTGCTAGTCAAATTGCTAATATCCCAAAACTCTATATTCTGAATTGTAGTTAATTGACCACAAGAAGAAAATGAAAGATTAGCACTAGGAGATAAATTTATTAAATCCCTACAAACAGGACCTCCAATAAAACTACCACAACTATTAAATTTACAGGTTTCAAAACTATACGTTCCCCAACCTAGTACTTCAATTATTTTAGATGCAGAAGTATTTACTGCCTGAAAATTCCATTTTGAACATTCTCCATCAATTATTACGTTGTAATCTGCACCAGTGGCGTAAGTATGAGTTCGGTTTGCGTAAGTATTTGCTACAACAGTTCCATCTCCCCAATCAATAGTTCCAGAGTAAGTACCACTACTTTCATAAGGTAAAGTAATTGATTGGTTGTTGGCACTTGTCCTCCATTTAGTTTCAAAACTAGAAGCTCCTGAAGTATTATACCAAAATGTATTTAAAAAATTCATATTTTATTTTATTTTATAAACATGGACAATTATTATATACCATACTTGCTTTTAGTCCTGCTCCTGCAACTGTGCTTCCTACCTGTGTTATTCCTACTTTCAGCTCATCTCCAACAGCAAAATCTACATATCCTCCAGATACTACTTGAGGTGATGCTGATACATTTGTTGTCTTTGTACCTGCATCTATCGTAGGATAATTAGTTCCTACAAAAATACTAGTTCCATTTTTTGCAACTTCTAAAATAATATCTGCACCTGTTGGAGCTTGAGTAACGGAAAATCTAATTTCTGATACACAATTAAAAGCTCTAGTAAAAACAATAGTAAATTTTTTGTTACCTGATGTCAAATTAGTTTCTTCATCGCTACAAGCAAAATCAAAATAATCAGGAGTAAATTCTAATGCACTACCTGCAGAGTTTACCTTAACATTCTTTCCTTTACCAAATGTATTATCTGGTTGACAAGCATAAGTATTTGGAGTGTCTGTTAACTCTATAAACTCCGTAACCCCTGTTGGCGGAGCTGTAGTAACAGAACCGTCAGCCATTAAATACTCTAGTGCTGTACCACCTGTTTTTACAAAACTATTAAAAGACGCAATACCTGCGTCAGCTGTAACGTCTCCTACATCTATACTAATACTACCTGCAGACATTTCTATATCACCAGCCGTAGTTATCCCAGTGGTAACATCAAGCGCACCTGTTATTCGAATCTCTGTGTTATTAGGTTGTTGAGTAATTATACTATCAACTATACCTGTGCCTGCCGCATTCCACATGGTAATAGTATTAGCAGTTCCTGTACCAAATCCAGCGAACAAATCACTAGTACTTATTTGTACGTTTTCTAATGCAGTATATCCGACTAGAAAATTTACGTCAGTTATTACTGTTTTGGTTTCGAATTGTGAAAATTTTAAATTTGCCATTTTTTTTATTTATTAGTTTTCAGGTAGCATTCTTGCATTAGCTCCACCTGTTTCTTGTATACAAAATTCATCAATCTCTGTGATGATGAAATCTGTTATAATAATTGGTTGTCTTTCTTCTAAAAACGGTATTCCGTTTGCTATTCCTATTCCTAGTGCCATAATTTATTTACCTCCTGTGTTACCTTTATTTTTTCTTCCTTTACCTTTTTTACCTCTAGCTCTTCTATCTCCTGGAGTATTTGTTTTACTTCCTCGGTTTTTAGATGCCTTCTCTAATACTACCCTACCTTTTCTGTGAGAAACATCAAGTCCGTCATAGTTTCCGTACGTACCAAATCGTCTATTAGCTTTGTTATCAGCTACTCTTTGTTTTATTGATTTTTTCTTTTTATTATACTTGGCTTGATAAGCTCGACGTTTCTTTCTTGCTTTAGGATTGTCCCTATAAAACTTAGCAGTTCTGCTTAATGCCATAATAAAAGATTATATTTGCAAAGATACAAATTTAATTAAATGAAAATTTTAAGAAAAGTAAAGAGAATTTACGAAAGATATGAGCCTAAAAATGATTATCTAAAATATTGGAAAGTAGTAAAACAATGGGCTAAAGTTAAGTACGGTGTAGGTACAGCTGATATTGAAATGATGCTATTCCTATATAGCGAAGGATTGTTTACTCAAAAACAATTTGAAGAATATAATGAGATTATGTCTTGGGATAGAAACAGATTCCATAATCTAAAAAAAGACAAATGGATTATTGTTTGGCGTAAACGTAAAGGGCGTGAATCAACGTTGTACGAACTAGGCTTTAGAGGTAAGCGCTTATGCGCTTCGATTTATAAAAAATTAAACATGGAGGAAACCGTCTCCGAAGATAGAAGACGAAATCCCATATTCGATCCGAAAGCAAACTACTCTCACAAAGTATATCGTAAGATAATAAAAAAAATGAATCAGGAGATTAAAAAGAAACTATAGTACAACTACAATATCTCTTTCAGATATAATTGTAACTACTTCTTCTTCCAACATCATTTTATGACCTGCGTTTTTATCGTAATAAATAACGTCATCTTTTGATACAACGGACACATCAGTCCCTGGAATAACTATTAATCCTTTTTTGTATCTTTGTAAGTTTGTGTCATCTGAAGTCAGTAATATTCCTGACTGCGTTTTTTGTTGTTCTTTAATTTCTGTAATTACAATATACTTTCCTACTGCTTTCATACAAGACCATTTTGAAATTTTATTTCTCTTATTATTAGTTTTCCTAATTTTTCAGAATCATTTTTAACATTATCCCAATGTTCATCATCCGAAAATGGTGACTTCCATCCATCTACCATTGTAGTATCGTTTTGTAAAAAATCTTTTATTGTTGAAACTAAAGCTTTTTCACTTATCATAATGTTGTTACCTAATTTTTCCATAATTATTTTCTTTTCATTGTTACTATTGCGTTTGTACTTAGTATGGTTGTAGCTACACTTACTGCGTTTTTTAGCGCATTCTTTGTAACTTTTGCAGGATCTATAACTCCCATCTTATACATATCTCCAAATACTTTGTTTTTTACATCATATCCATAATTATATGGAACTTTAGAGCAACTACACGTTTTATCTCTTATATTTCCTATATCTTCACCTGCATTTGCTAATATTTGACTAAATGGAGCTAATAATCCTAAATATAACACGTCATTAGCGTGTCCATCTCTTAAATTTTCTGCACATCTTACAAGAGCCAAGCCTCCTCCTGGTAAAATCCCCTCTTCAATAGCCGATCTTACTGCACAAACAGCATCTTCTACCCTATCATACTTCTCTTTCTGCTCTACATCGGAGTTTCCACCTACATATATTACACCTACAGCACCTGATAACAGAGCAATACGCTCAGTAATAAAGTCCCTTTCCTTTTTATCCTTGTTATTATCCTTCTGAACCTTCAATTCATCTATTCTAAGCTTAGCATCCTTACTGCTTTCTTCATCATTTATAATAACAGTACTATCTTTACCTACTATAATCTTATCTGCATGACCTAAATCATTCATTGTCAACATACCTATATTGTCCCCCTGTGACTCACTAAAATATTTTGCACCTATTGCCAGAGCAATATCACTCATAAGCTCATTGGTCTTATATCCAAACGATGGTGGTATAATATTACAAAGCTTTAAATTATTCTGAACTACATTAGCCGCTAATGTATTGGTTACATTCTGTGCGCAGTTACCGATAATCAGTAATTTCTTATTCTGATTAATAATTGGTTTTAATATATTCTCAATCTGAAGAATGTTAGTAATCTCCATATCAGTCATCAGAACATAAACATCATCTAATATACATTCATCGTTTCTGTGATTATTAATAAATAACTTAGAACTATATCCTCTGTCAATCTTAATTCCCTTTGTTACCTCATAATAAGTCTGGTCAGTTTTACTATTCTCTACAGTAAGAACTCCGTCTTTACCTAACTCCTTGTAAGCACTAGCAATCATTTTTCCCAAAACAGAATCATTGTTCGCAGATATCGTAGCTACATCACGCAACGTTTTTCCAGTTACTTTTTTAGAAGACTTACCTAATGACTTTATTAATTCATCAGTAATACTATTTATGTCTCGTATTAATTCAGTGGTATTAATATCAGGATTTTTTTCTATAACACGCATACCCTCCTTTACAATAGCCTCCGTTAAAACTATCGCAGTAGTCGTTCCATCTCCTGCAGAAGTGGCAGTCCTCTCAGCAGCCTCCTTCATCATACGTATAGCTAAATTTTCTACCGCATCTTCTAAATCTATAGACTTAGCAACCGTAACTCCATCTTTAGTTACCGTTATTCCATGTGTATGATTCTGTGATTCGATTAGTACAGTCTTACCGAGTGGCCCTAATGTACTTTTAACAGCTTTTGAAATTGTAGTTATGCCGTTTAATAATTTGTCTCTCCCTTCTTGGTCGAAGGATAATTCTTTTGGATTCATTTTTAATTTTAATTAGATTTAAGGCAAAGATACAAAAATAATACCAATGACAAAATGTCGATTTTATTTCTATATATATATATATATATAATTACTACTATATCTTTTTTTATTTTCTATATAATTAGAATAAAAACCGACATAATCGACATAAATAAAGTAAAGTATAATAAAATCAATAGTTTAAGTAAAAAAAAATCGACATAAAACCGACATACCCTCGACATAAACCGACATAAAAAAGGGGCAAACATAAGTTTAACCCCTCTTTCTGAGAAACACAATCTAATTATTGGGAAGAAAGTTATTTATAAATACTAAAAAAATTCTTTTTAGATTCAGCTAATTCAATTCCTTCTGCTATCATACTAATCTGCTTAGCACGATCTTTAGCTTTTTTAAAGCTAGCTAATTTTTTAATTCCTGTCGAGTAATAATCAAATCCTCCAGCAAGCTCATGCTTGTTTCGCTCTTGTAAATACTCTTTCATAATAGGTCTTTTGCTCATCATATTATTTCCATTTAAAATGTATACTTATTATAACTAAATAAATTATAATCTCATTGAAATCATAATTCTCCTCAATGCCAAACCAACTCCAACCAATCGCAAATCCAATAGGTATCCGATTATGTATTTCTATCTCTAGCATTTAGAAAACAAAGATACAAAATTAATATTACTTATATAGAGGCTCTGGGTAATAATATAATATACGCACTGATCATCATATAGTAAGTCGTTTTGTTTTTGATAGGGGGGGGTTGTTTTATTTTCATTTTTTTGCGTCAAATTTTTTTAGCTTTTTACCTTGCACCCTTGCATATTTGCCCGTTGCACCCTTAAGCCCTTGCACCCTTGCACCCTTATATTTTTGTTTTACGTAAACACAAATACAAGGTTATAACCCCCTTAATTTTTTTAAATACTTAACTTTTTTAATACTAAAAATATATATTTATTTATCGTTTTTTATTCAATTTTTGCAATAGACAAAAATAATTTTTAAATTTTTTTTTTGAATTTCCAGAATTTATGATTCTTATCTAACTTATTGAAAATCAACATTTTAACTATTCAATTTTAAAAGCTCGTTTATACTTGAAATATTTTTTTTATACATTTTTTATTTTTTATTTGTTTTATATAAATTTATTTGCTTATATTTGCAATGGCGATATTGCCAAACTACTTAAATACATATAAAATGACAAATTCAGTAAAAACAAATTCAGTAAAAAAAGTTGTAACAACTAAAAAGGTAGCTACTAAAAAAGTAGCGAAAAAAAGTAAGTCCGTAATTTTAAAAAGCGCTTTGAACAACGAGTGGAAAAAAGAGACATTTTCAATGAGTGGGTTAGTACGCTATGCAAAAGGCAAAGGAGAAAAGGGGTTAAATGAATATATAAACCATTATAACACTAACAAAGGTACAAATGTCACTTTTGGCAAAGTAACTAATATACGTAATATTGTAAACCTTGCATCTGAAAGGGAATTATTCAAAAATGCAAACCCTGATAAAAGCAAAGGCGCAAAGTTTATAAAAGGTGATGCTAAAACTAAATTTAGCTATTGGTTATTGTTGCAAACTGTTGGAAGGCTTGCGAAAGTTGAAAGCGCAAAATAATTGCGTAAACCTAAGCAAGTTTAAAAACTGCTTTCCTTTGCTAATTGAAATACCTTGACGTGGTGCAAAGGCTTTAAACTAAAATTTCAATACCTATAATAGTGACCGTAATGGCACAATGGATAAAAATTAATTTGTAGCAATGTCTCACTTTAATTCCAATAGGTTTCGCTCCTTGACATTTTGAAATATTGAAACCCCTTCAAAGGTATAACGTGCTGTATTATATTGCAGCCGATCCACTGCGTACGCAAATTGCTACGACATCAGAAGAGAACGAACAAACATAGTATAATTGTAGGGCAAAGATAGACACGTATTATCTTATAATATTTCAATTCTAAACCACTTAAAATAAAAACTCAATAGGCGAGGTGCGTACTTACAACACGTTTGCTCCTTGACAAGTGGGCTTATTAGCGTAGAGATTTCGGTCTTAAGGGACAAGCTACGCACATTTGTGAACAAATATACGAGGGAATTTCCACATTTTTAAATCCTGTTTTATATCGTATAGTTTGCAAATGTATGCTAAAAAACAAAATGTATCTAACGAGAAAGCAGAAAATGGGAAGAAACAAATGCACAAGGTTAGAAAGTCTATGGGTATGGTTTGACTATCTGAGAATGACTGAAAAGATAAAAACCAGAAGAGAGGAGAGAGGGTTCGAATCCCTCCTCCTTTACTAATTATTAAATAAACAAAAGATGTCAGTAACACAATTTACAGATTACACTATCACAGGAATGATAGTGTTATTACTATTATTTTGTATAGTAACAATAGTAAGAGAATTTATTAAAAAGTAAACAAATGGGAAAACGTAAACGAATACGCATAAAAGTGGGAGAGCTTGGTGCGTTA
>JAAHTG010000198.1_pt1 | contig 57326 bp, 56 predicted proteins | sample 6116081 | NCBI WGS metagenome assembly JAAHTG01 (sample SAMN13939989, study PRJNA603662) | sponge metagenome | isolation source: marine sponge | host: Mycale hentscheli | place: New Zealand | collected 2005 | reverse complement strand
GCGCAAAGGTGCCTGCCTGAGTGGTGATGTCGTCGGTCAGGAACATGCCGCGGTGGCCGCCGGCCTCATACCCTTGCGCAATGATGGCATCGCAGCCGTTGGCCTCTAGCCACCGGGCTTCCTCGACCGTGGTTGCACTGCTGAGCACACGGCTGCCCACCGCTTTAACGCGTTTCAGTAAATGGTCTGCCGGTAGTCCAAAATGAAAGCTGATAACCCCGGGTTTGACACCCTCAACCATCTCACACATGGCCTCATTGAACGGCGCGCGATTTACGGCGAGGGCCGATGCCGACGCATCCAACCCAAGCTCGTCATAGTAGATGGCCAGCCGTTGCCTCCATGTAACATCGCGTTCGGCGTCGGGTTCTGGCGGGGTGTGACAAAAGAAGTTCAGGTTCACAGGTTTGGATGTTTGCTGGCGGATGATATCGGTTTCTGCCTGCATCTTCGTTGTGTCAAGCATGGCGCAAGGCAGCGAGCCCAGCCCCCCGGCTTTGGCGACAGCAATTGCCATGGCCGAGCCGTTCGCCCCGGCTAACGGGGCTTGTATTATCGGCAGGTCGACGCCGAGCAAATCAAGTAATTTTCGGTTGGGCCACATGGACTGTTTTCTCCCTTGCGGTACAGCTAACTACTGAATACTGACCCTGTCAAAGAAACTTTGGGATGCCTATGGACTAAAAACCAAGCGAAGAGTGGAAAGTTGTTATTTTTGGCATACGCGCAGGGTGATTTTCTTTTGGCGATGGTGCAGCCTGGCCTGTTCGACCACAAGGGACGCAATTTCACCTTCCAAACATGGGCTAAGGTTAAGAAGTGCCCTCTCATGCCGCGCCTTTCCGGTTGGCTGTGTTAGGGCAGGGATTAGGGAAAATAAAAAGTTGCTCGCAGATTTGAACCGTTATAACCTCACATTTCAACTTCTGAATGGAGCGCCTCATCGCAATTAGCTTGTGCTTGTTCGGGAACTATTTTTGATCCGGATGCATCCTTCATAAGAGGGAGGTGCTTTGAAAATGCGGTGGTCAAACTTCGTCTGGACGGGAAAGGTTATTTTATGAAGAGAAGCGCAATTTTGCTTTCGTTGCTTTCCGGACTGTTACTGTCTTTCGTGCGGGTTGAGGCGAGTGAGCCAATGCCTTACGCGATGCCGAGAACGCAGGTGGTGCCCCTTAAGGACACCAAAAATGACAGGCAATATGAGCTCTATATAAGGTTACCTGAAGGATACGCGGAAAATACCGACACCAAATATCCTGTGATTTATGTGGCCGATGCCGTCTGGCATATGGATATGCTTGCGGGTGCCACCGAGTATTTGATGCCAAATGTGATTGTGGTTGGCATTTCTTGGCAAAAAGGCCTGGATGATGAAAGGGCTCACGTCAGTCGGTATCGGGATTATTCGCTGGTGAAGTCTGATAATCCGGAACGTCAGGCCAGATATCAGTTTGGCCAGGCTGGCAACCACCTGCCTTTCATTCGCGACGGCGTTATCCCCTATGTGGAAAGTAATTACCGTACAGACCCGGACGAGCGCACCTATTTTGGCTACGCTCTGAGCGGAACATTTGGCGTGTATGTCTTATTTGAGCAACCAGACACCTTCAAACATTATATTTTAGGCAGCCCAACGCCGCAGATTGCAGGGTTCGTTGAGGAGCACGAGGCCAACCCAGTACCTCGGCAAAAAGACCTGGGCATCAATGTTTTTGTGGCCATAGGCGAGCTGGAAAAAGACAAGATGGGGATGACCGAGGGTTTTGCGTCCGTATTGCAACGGAAAAGCGAAGCAGGCTTAACATTTTCCGGGCTTGAGGTGATTGAAAGCTCTGATCACGGCACTGCATTTCCCGAGACCACAATACGCGCCATAAAATGGCTATCACAGCTCACAAGCGAATGATTTTTACACTTGCAGAAAGATAATTTTATGAAGCGTTTTTCAACGCCTATTGCTCTGTTTCTCAGTTTTTGCGCTATGAGTAGCGGTAGTTTTGCCGAGAGTGAAACTCCAGTTCTGGAAGGCCCTTATCTCGGGCAGGAGCCGCCGGGTTTAATCCCTGAACCGTTCGCTCCCGGCATTGTTTCAACTGGAGGGTGGGAAGTAAGCGGTGCCTTTACGCCCGACATGAAAGAATTCTATTTCATCAGAGAGGTGGAAACTGATGGAATTTCCAGGCAAGAATTTGTGGTTTTTCAGAATAAAGACAACCGGTGGCTTGAGACAGTCGTGTCGCCGAGAGTTGGTCAACCTTTCATTGCGCCTGATGGCAAAACTATGCATTTGGGCAAGCGTTATAAGGAACACACCGAGAGCGGATGGTCAGAGATAAAAGGCCTCGGTTCGCCTTTCGAAGAAATACAAATCATGCGTCTAACGGCTTCTTCTAAAGAAACCTATGTTTTTGATGAAGTGGGTATGCCAGACGGCGATGGTATTATTCGTTATTCACGATTAATCGATGGCAAACGCGAACATCCAAAGCCGTTCGGTAAAGAGATTAATACCGGAAAATTTAATGCGCATCCCTTTATTGCACCTGACGAAAGTTACATGCTCTGGGATGGCCGAAGAGATAGTGGGTTTGGTCACGCAGATATCTATATCAGTTTCCGACAACAAGATGGTTCATGGGGTGATGCTATCAACATGGGCGACAAGATAAACACAGATGCCTGGGAAGCTGGTGCGAGCGTAACACCAGACGGAAAATACCTTTTCTTTAATAGGAATATGGGTTCAGACGCATAAGAGAATGTAGATATTTTCTGGGTGGATGCACAGATCATTGAGGACCTGAGATCCAAACAGTAACCCAGCGGCCAAGGTATTGGAAAACACCTCATGACAAGTTTTGAATTCGCCCCTGGTAGGGTTGGCCACAATCTAGGAAATTAATATGACTAACCGTTTGAAGTTTAGAAGTTTAATCGCCGTGGCTTTGTTCAGTGGCTTTGGCAACCTCGGCGTAGCTGGTGCCGAGGAAAACGGTGCCCGCGCACCGGAGGCCACCGCCGCCGAGGCTGAGCTCTCGTTCCGGGACCTTACGCCCCTGGAAAAAGCCTTTATTGACACCGCGCCAGCGGCCAGAGACGGCGCTTTCCCAGTGGGTGAATTGGGCGTGGACGGCGGCGAAAAAGCGGCGATTGTCAAGCTGGCCGAAGAAATTGGCGAAGGCAGGCACGGTCGCTACGACAGCATGCTTATCACCCACAAGGGCAAGCTTTTGTTCGAAAGTTACTACCTGCGCGGCCGTATCAATCTGGCCCACGGCCAAGCGTCAGCCACCAAAGCTTACACCAGCTTGGCGCTGGGCCGCGCTATCCAGCTCGGGTATCTGACAATGGCGGATTTGGACAAGCCGCTGGTTAGCTTTCTGAATGATATGGACCGGGCAAAACTTGTGGAGGGCTTCGAGCTAATCACGCTCCACAAGGCACTCACCATGCACGGAGGCCTTACCATCGACCGCGAAAAGTGGGATGAGGTTGAGAAAAACCCTGGCCCGCTACAAGGTCAAGGGCTGGTTCAGACTCTTCTCGAGCAAAGCGGGCCGATAACCGAAGAGTCTCAGGTCTATAAATACGGCAACTTCAATCCAATGTTGGTGATGACGGTCATTGACGCCGTCGTGCCAGGCTCCGCCCAGGATTTCATCAAAAACGAAATTCTCGATAAAATGGGCATCACGAATTATCGTTGGCAGGATCACATTAGCGGCCTGCCAGAAGCAGGCTGGCGCGTGAGCATGACGTCCCGTGATATGCTCAAGTGGGGCAGCGTGGTCCTCAACAATGGTAAATGGAACGGCGAACAACTTATTCCAGCAGACTATCTCGCCAAGGCCACCAGCGGGCTTGTTAAGCCTACTGAAGACTGGATGCCTGACACCTATCGTTACGGCTATTTTTTGTATCAAACGCCTGTAGCAGTTGGTGATAAAAACTATGATGCGACATTCGCCTGGGGCGGCGGCGGACAACGTGTAATCGTGGTTGCAGACCTTGACTTAACCATAGTGATCACCGGCCATGATAGAGAAGACCAAATCATGGCTCAGATTTCAAAAGCCGTCCTGCCTGCATTTGTTGAGTAGGGGCAAAATCAAGAAGTATAATCGCGTGCTGTTCCTCGGCCCGCTGGCGTGACGGCTTTTGAGGTATCCACCACAGAGGTGGTAATTTCACCTTCCAAACATAGACTTAGGTTTAGAAAGGCTTTCGAATGACTGGCCTTTCTGGTTAGCTGTGTTAGGGTGTGTTATATTTTTTGTTATATTATAGCGCTCCATTTTTCGGATGTTTTTGGATCAGCGGTTAGACAAATGCGGAAAGGTATGATTGGTGAGTAAGTTCAGTATTGTCAGTTTCTTTATTTACTTTGTGGTGTCAGCGGCACCTGCTGCTGTGGGGGAAGACTATGACTATAGAACGATCAGGTCGCCGCGCAGTTTAACGGCAGAAGAATCCCGTGTGGCGGAAGACCAGTATCAGCGATATTGCTCGCTGTGTCACGGTGCAGACCGACAGGGCTATGTGAATGATCACGCGCCGTCGCTGCGCAGCAAAAGCCTGTTCCGTTCCGGCGTGCCGCACGAGGTGCTGCGCCCCATACAGTATGGCCGTGAAGGCACCGCCATGGGCGGTTATCTGGACGAAGTTGGCGGCCCGCTTACACTCGATGAAACCTGGAACCTGACTTATTGGCTGTTCTGGCAGGCGGATACGGAACGGGTGCGCATTACCAAGGAACTGGTAAGCGGTGACGCAGGGCGCGGCGCTGAGCTATACACAGAAAACTGTACAGACTGCCACGGCGCGAACGGCGAAGGCGTGAATGCGCCTGCGCTCGGTAACCCATCAGCGCTTTCCCACAACTCGGACGAGTTTATCCGCTATGCGATCCGCGAGGGCCGGGACGGCACACCCATGGAACCATGGAAAGACAAGCTTTCGTCAGATGACATTGACAACCTTACAGCGTTCCTGCGCATCCGGGCCAGTGGTTGGGAGCAATCTCGCGTGGCGCTGAGGGAAGGGCCAACGCCTGACCAATAAGTGATTAACAAAGGCGGTGCGGACCCTGATTTTGACCTGAAGGACGGCCTTTATGTATCGGCAGCTGACCTGTTGCAGGCGCTGCAGGAAAAGAAACGCATGGTTCTTCTTGATACCCGCGTGACCTCTGTATGGCAGCGTGTGCATATTGAAGGGGCGGTGCCGATGCCCTATTACAGCGATTTTGACGCGATAGTGGGCGACTTGCCCAAGGATGCGCAGATTGTTGCTTATTGTTCCTGCCCGCGCGCCGCCGCCGACGACGTGATTAGGCGTTTGCGCAATCGGGGTTTTACCCGCACGGCGACAATGTATGAAGGCATTTTCGGCTGGATGAACATGGGCTTTCCGGTGATCAACGGCCAGTCGGAATAACTGAACACCGCGGAATAGAGGCGGTTGTGGCATAGGTCCCTCTGTTCGCCAAGGCCGGAAAGCAGTCTTGGACCCGGGCTGCTTATCAACGCTGAAGATTGGCAAATTATTGGTGCTGTCCATCAGTTTTGTTGTGGTCGCGGATTAACCGAAAGTCCATTTAATTGGACTAGGAGATATTGCCAGTAAGCTCAGCATAGAATGATGGTGTCTTAAGCCCGCTGCCAGTCAGGATTACGACAGTTTCTTCGCCGCTATCTATCAAACTCTGTTGGTGAAGTTTTGACGTGCCGGCGACAGCGAGAGCAGATGTTGGCTCTACAAATAAACCCATCTGAGCCAGACGCTTACTGGCAGATATGATTTCTTCTTCTTCAACCGCAACCGTACCCCCTCCGCTTTCATTTAAAACCTCCAGCATTTCCCTGATCCGAAGTGGTCGCTTGATGGCCGTACCTTCAGCGATGGTGGTTTCAAATTTAGTTGGAACATGTTCTTTTGCGCTGGCTTGAAATGCAGTGTGCAATGGGGCGCAATTGGCTGGCTGTGAAACGAAAAGTTTTGGCAAGTGCCTTGTTTCTCCCGAGTTTATCAATTCTTTGAAAGCTAGGTAAATGCTTAGCAGATTACTGCCTGCTGAGGCAGGTATGACGATGTTATCTGGCACTTTAAAGCCTAGGTTCTCCCAAATTTCATAACCCAATGTCTTCGTGCCCTGCAGAAAAAATGGATGCCAGTTGTGGCTGGCATAAAATATGTCCGATGATGCCATCTCAATTGCAGCTGCCGCTGTTGCTTCGCGCGGACCCGGTACTCGGATAATCTCCGCTCCGTAGGCAGCAATTTGAGCAATTTTTGCCCCTGACGTTGACTCTGGCACCAGAACTCTGACCTTCATGTCTGCAGCAGCCCCGTACGCGGCAACAGACGCTCCGCCGTTGCCGGAACTGTCTTCAAGCACCTCATTAATACCCATTGCTTTGAGCATTGAAAGCATCACGGATGTGCCTCGGTCTTTGAACGAACCAGTGGGTGAAAACCATTCCAATTTGAAGCAGCAACGCAACCCGTCATAGCTACTTCTGTGCAAAGGAGTGCAGCCTTCACCCATTGTCACTGGGGCATCAATATTCGTAGGGAAGGCTTTGAGGTACCGCCACAACGACCGCCTACTTGTTTCAATTTGATCCCTGTTGATGCCGGGCAGCGCCGTTAGCATCAAAGGGTTTCCCTCGGGAGAGCGCCAAACCTTTTCATCCAACGGATACTCAGCTTTGGTTTTAGGATCAATGAAACAGGGATTTTTCATACGGTTTATCTTTCATCCTGTTGTGCGGCTTCTGCGAGCAGCTCCAATTCAACGCTTAGGCCATGATGAAGGTTCGGCACTGGGACAACGGCGCGTGCGGGCTTATGTGCGCCAAATGCTTTGGCGTAAGCTTGGTCGAATTGGTTCCAGTTATCGATATCTGTGATGTAAACAGTTGCCTTCACTACTTTCGAGAAATCTGCTCCGGCCTCTTGCAAGATGGCGGCAGCGTTTCGTAGAATACAGTCAGCTTGGTCGCTGAAACTTCGGGTGGCGTCTGGATTGCAACCGGGTTCAATGGGTAGAATACCCGACACAAAAATAAAGCCTCCGCTTATGATCGCTTGTGAGTAATGCCCACCCGGAGCAGTTGCTTTGTTTGTTTCTATCAATTTCATCACGCTTTGCCCTTTTAATGAAAATCTTTGGCCCGTTGAATCCAGTTTTTGTGACTATCATTATGAGGTGTTAGCGTTGAAATTGGTGTGTTTTATTGCGTAATTTACGAAATTAAATTGATAAAAAGGTTAGCTTGCACAATAATTACGCGTATGAAAAAACTGGATGATATAGACCTTACTATATTGCGAAAGTTGGAAGCTGATGCAGATTGCTCAAATAAAGAGCTCGCTGACAACGTAGGTTTGTCGCCGTCCGCCTGCCTTAGGCGGGTAGGTCGACTGAAGAAGATAGGTGCTATTAGGCGTATTGTTGCACAGGTTGATCCAGCCTTTTATGAACGAAAACTATCAGTCGTCGTATCGGTAAAATTTGAGAAACACGGGCTGCAAGCCCGGAAGAGCTTTTTCGATCAGTTAGAGCGCGAAAAAGCCATTGTCCAATGCTATATGGTGACGGGAGAAGTCGGTAGCATTATCATCCTTGAGGTCGCAGACATGGAAGAATACACGGCGCTGACAGATCGACTGTTTAACGAAGACCCAAATGTGACTGCGTTTACTACTTTTATGGTGATGTCGAAACTAATGTAGGGCCAGTTATTGGCCAGAATGAGCAAGCTGTTCTTTCCCAAAGACGCACTGCCGGCCAGAAGTATTTATTCTGGAATTTAAAGATAATCATACCAGATTATGAGTAAGCTACTTTGGTCGAGGCACCGGCGACGCGACCGGACAAGTTAAGAGGGCACATTATGACTGAGCATGCGACATTCACCGCAATGCAGGATGGCACCCTGGAGGATTGGCAGATTATTGGTGCTGCCCACATGGAAGAATTCAAAAATACCGCTGACCGTTTTGTCGAGCTGCTAAAGTCGCTGGAGCAATATACGCTGGGCTTCGCCTGCGACCAGCTGCAGCATTCATTGATGACAGGCACGCTTGCGCGCCGTGCAGGTGCGTCAGACGAAGAGGTTGTTGTGGCGCTGTGCCACGACATCGGCAAAGCCATTAACGTGCCCAACCACGGCCCAATTGCTGCCGAGATGATGCGTCCCTATATCAGCGATGATTGTTACCATGTGATCCGTAACCATCAGGCGTTTCAGGGCGAGCATTATTATCATTATCTGGGTGCGCCCACTGATCTGCGTAAGCAGTTTGCCGGCGAGCCATGGTATGACCTTGCTGTAAAGTTGGTGGATGAGTGGGACGCCCCTGCTTTTGACCCCAACTTTGAGGTGGATAGTCTGGAAAGCTTTGTGCCGCTGATGCGCAAAGTGTTTCACGACAAACCTGTCGCCGCCGGGTAATGGCCTCAAGCATGCCTATGTCACTTCACTCGTATTGAGCATCTAAATTTTCTATTGCCCAGTCCGCCATAACCGCTAGGACTGGTTCCAACGAGCGGCCTACCTGGGTGAGCGAGTACTCTGTTCGGGGGGCACCTCAGCGAACACTTTCCTGTTAATTAACCCGTCATGTTCGAGCTCTCGTAAATGCTTGGTGAGCATGCGCTGCGACGCCTCAGGAATGGCCCGGCGTAATTCGCTGAAGCGTTTCGTGCCATCGAAAAGCTGATGAATGATGGGGCATTTCCAACGTCCGCCAATCACTTCAATTGTTGTTTCAACCGGGCAGTTTTTCGCGGTGCGCAGGTCCGGACGAATATGCGCTCTTGCCGTCTTTTTCTTCATGGTTACCAAAATGTACCTACTTCCGAAGATGAATGTTACATGTCAATAACATACCGGAAAACAAATGCTGAAAGGAACTGAAAAATGAAGAAAGCAATTGCCGGTACGTCAGCGATGATTTTGATAGACCATCAAATCGGCACCATGAATTGGATTGGCTCAATCGAAAAAGCCACAGTCGAAGCAAACACTCGGGCACTGGCCAGAACCGCAATCGCACTGAATATGCCGCTTGTCTTCACCAGTAGTCAGGAAGACCAGATGCAGGGACCGCTAATGCCTGCGCTTGAAGAAATTGCACCGGAGGCTTTTGCTGAACGGATCAAGCGCCCTGGTGTGGTGAACTGCTGGGATGATGAACGCTTTGCCCGAACGTGCCGTGATACTGGTCGTACACAGTTCATCATGGCTGGTGTGACTACCGAAGTGTGTCTGGCACCACCTGCGATAAGTGCGGCAGAAGAAGGGTTTGAAGTATTTGGCCTGGTTGACGCTTCTGGGTCGCCTAGTGCCCTGACGGATGAGATGGCTTTCCGGCGTATGGAGCGGGCCGGGATTGAATTGACAACAACGAGCGCTATGATATCTGAGCTTGCTATCAACTGGGCCAGCGAGGATGGCGCAAAGCTCATTCAAATACTGGGCGAAGAGATACTGGGAGGGAACTGATGAAGGCAATTAGCCGAATTAACCATGTAGGTTTGCGAGTGCGTGACTTGCAAACTGCGCGGACATTTTATGAAAAGTTGGGATTTGAGTTTATTGTCGGGCCGATCGGACCAGAACCCGTGGCGGTGATGGAGCATCCGTCAGGCGTGAATATTAACTTTATCCTCAACGCGTCGGTCGATGCATCGGAAGAGAATATTCTTTCAGATGCGCCAATAAAACACACAGGCTTTACTCATATCGCCTTGGAAATTGATGACAGGGACGCCGTGGAAGCGCATCTTGCCCGGAAGCAGATTCCAATCACTGAGACGGTTGAACTACCGGACGGAACGGCATTCTTTTTTGTGCGAGACCCTGACAGGAATGTAATCGAGTTTCACAAACCTGCTGGAAACTAATTTAGATTCTTGTAGTTAGGATAGCCCAACCATAGTTGTGCGGTGCAGACCAGCTCAATTTCAGTGATGATGGTTACCATGTAATCCGTAACCACCAAGCCTTTCAGGACGAGCATTATTACCATTATCTGGGTGCGCCCACCGACCTGCGCAAACTGTTCGATATGGGCATAGGTGTATCCGCCCATTCAATCATGCGGCTCTTTGGTTTGCCCGCATGTTGCCGACAAGAACCGTGTAATCGCGCGAGGCGCACAAAGGAGGAATTGTGCGCCTCAGCGTGATACACAGTTAAGCGCTTCTTACTCTGCCCAGGAATTCGTCTACAGCAGATGACATGCTATCGGCATGTTCCGAAAGGGCACCAGCCGCGTCGAGAACTTCTTTTGCGCCTTTGCCTGTGTCGTTGGCTGCGGAGCTAACGGTGGTGATGTTCGACGTTACTTCCTGAGTGCCTGACGCCGCTTCCTGGACGCTGCGTGATATTTCGCCGGTGGCTGACGCCTGTTGTTCGACTGATGTCGCGATGGTGGTTGCGATGTCATTCATCTCGTCGATCACGCTGCGAATGCCTTCGATTGCAGAGATGGTGCTTTCACTTTCCTGCTGGATGCTGCCGATCTGTGCCGAAATATCTTCAGTGGCTTTCGCCGTTTGACTGGCCAAAGATTTAACCTCTGAAGCAACTACAGCGAAGCCTCTGCCGCTGTCGCCCGCGCGTGCCGCCTCAATAGTGGCATTGAGCGCCAGCAAATTGGTTTGTTCGGCGATATCACTGATCAGTTCGACAACTGCGCCAATTTTTTGTGCGGCAGTCGACAAGTTTTGCACTGTTGCTGCGCTGGTCTCAACTTCCGTTACAGCGGTTGCCGCGATCTTTGTAGATTGACCAACCTGCCGACCGATTTCTTCGATGGAAGCCGCCAGTTCTTCTGCAGCGGAGGCAACAGTTTGAACATTCACGGTGGCTTCTTCGGATGCAGCGGCAACGGCGGTGGACCTTTCTCCGGTCTCTTCGGCACTGTTTGCCATACCTTTGGCAGTGGCCTGCATTTGCTCTGCTGACGAAGAGACGCTGCTTACAACACCTTTTACGCTGAGTTCGAAACCATCCGCTAGTTCGTTCATTGTATGGCGCTTTTCTTCCTCTGCCCTGGCGTCTGCTGCAGCTTTTTCTTCAGCGCGGCGGCTCTCCTCGAGTTGTTCGCGCTCAAGCGTTTTCTTTTCGGCCTCGGCCTGCTCGGCTTGTATCCGATCTATCTCGATGGCATTTTGCCTAAAGACTTCAACGGCTCGCGCCATTTCACCGACTTCGTCTGCGCGCTCGGTTGCTGGAACGCTCGACTCTTTGTCACCCTCTGCCAACCTACCCATCGCAGCGGTCAAAGTCAGTACAGGCGATGAAATAAGGCGTCCAATCCACATTGCCGACAAACCGCCGATGACGATGGCAATCAGCGAGAATATCACGGCAAAAATCTCGGAGCTCTGCATATTGCTCACAGCCCTAGGGCCCAATTCATCCTGGCGCGCCTTGTTGCGAAGTTTGATTTGTTCCATTGAGTCCGCGATCTGTGGTCCAATTACATCCAGTTGTCCTTTGATCACATTGTTGCGGTCGAAGATAACTTTGGTTGCTGTGCGAAAAGTATCTTCATACTCTTGCGCGCCAGTAACAAGTGCCTGAGCAAGATTGCGGCGCGTAGGATTTTGAAGAGATGCCAGCATTTTCTGTGCGTTGTCGTTAAATGAAGCCAGTTCTGAGGCTGCCCGATCTGCACTTGCCTGTTGGTTATCAACAAGAAAACGGTTGGCGTACAAGCGCGCAAGCAGCAAGTTTCTCAGCGTATTGCCGGCCATGAAACTCGCTTCTGAATCGCCGTCCCCGTATGCGCTTTCCATGATTTTGGTAAGATTTCGTTCCGATTCCGGACCAAGCGTATTCATCTGATCTACCAACGCGTTACGTTCTGACCGGAACGCAATAATTTTTTCGAAGCCAGTAAGATAGTTGTTAAGACTGTCTGCAGCGGTTTCAAGCTCGCGAATATCTTGCGCAACATCATAATACTGTGCCGCGTCCTGAAAGAGCTGATTGCTTGAAGTGAGCAAATTCTGTGTTGCGATCAATCTTTCGTGGACGGTTTTGTTAGCCGCTTCGCTGCCGCTTAAGATATATTCTTTGGCGCCCAACCGTACCAACAACAAGTTCGCTTGCACGCGCCCCAATTCGTTGGTTTGGCGTGCAGTTGCGCGGTATTCTGTGAAATTGGCTACAGCGCTATACAAGCCAAGGAAGGCCACCAGGCTAACAGCAAAAAGGAAGACAAGGACAACACCAAAGCCGACACCAACTTTCTTACCAACCTTAAGGCTGTCAAATTTATTTTTCCATCTGTTGATGAATCCTCCCGATCCGGCGATTGAGGGAGTATTTCCGGGCGAGTGAGTTGTTGCTTGTGTGCTATCGGTCATGAGGTGTTTCCTTGGTAATGCTATAAACAGCGAACAGGCTTGAGTTCGCCGCCGCGTGTCACTTTGGTTGTCTGTGGATAAGGCCAGTTTTGGCGGCCTACATAGGTGCAGACGGCAGTTGTGGCCGTTAAACCATTATGGTTAAACGGCAATTCTGCTTGCGAAGACTTGTGGGATCTTAAAAGTGTTCGAATTTGAGGGTTTTGAGAGGCGCAATCAAAAGTTGTTTGCACGTTATCAAATTCAACGCCTTCAGATATCAAATTTACAGTCATGACGTATCTTTCCTTGATAGATAGTCACGACCCCCAAGCCTTGAACTCAGTTATTTGCCATATTGTCTAAAGAACTCCTTAACGCAGAGCATTTTGGGAAAAATAGAGCGAAAATACAGCCTTTGATTGTTTGTGTTCAACTGTAGTGCGTTGAAGATGAGGACGCTAACCAATTACTCGAGTTAAATCTGGCTTTTTGGTTCCTAGGAGTCGGCTGAGTAAGGTCTAGCTGGATTGAAATTGCGCGTCAGGTTTGATGACAGACTTTTTTAAGCTGAGATCGGCGAGCTAAAATTGCGGATTGGTTTGGCCAGCCAATCGTACGTTATTGGAGCCGGCACACTGGCCGCCCAAATAGGCGCATAGAATCAGAAGAGGCCAGTGCATGTTTGGTCTGCCCTTGTGCCGAAGAGAACAGTCTAGCGCTCAATGAGTGGCTGCTACTGCGCGTTGAAGCTTCCCGCGATGGCCTCAACTGCCGCGCGGTAATGCTTGTGATATTCGGTGCCGACGGCGGCTGGTGCATTGCTGTGAACTGCAATCACCAGATCACGCTTTGGGTTAACGTAAATCATTTGGCCGAAGATACCGCTGGCGGTGTAGGCATCGTCGTCCAAGAGCCACCACTTATAGCCGTAGCCGCCATAGCCCTTGGAGGCCGCTGTTGCTGCATCCATCCAGCCATCAGGAAGAACGTTTTCGCCTGAAGGAAGCTTGCCTTCATGCTTGGCGAATATGCCAAGGCGCGCATAATCGCGCAGGCTTGCGCTGATGCAACAACCGCCTGTCTCAACACCGAAAGGTTCGGTCAGCAGCCAAGTGGCATCATGTTCCATACCAAAGGCCTGCCATATTTTGGTATTCATATAGTCGGCGGCGCTGTTGCCAATGGCGGCACGAAGGATCTCGCCGACCAGATTGGTTTCTGCCGTGTTATAGTTGAACACTTCGCCGGGGGCATGTGCGCGTTTGAGATTGCCGAGATAATTAGCTAGGGCTGTTCCCTGAAGCCCGCCTGCTTTTGCAACATCGGAGTCTGGATCGGCATAGTCTTCGTTCCACGCTATTCCTGATGCCATTTGCAGCATGTGCCGGATAGTGACGCCGCCATAATCAGTGCCGCGTAAGCGAGGCAGATAGTCAGCAACAGTGTCATCAAGGCTGGTGATATAACCATCTTTAATGGCGGCGCCGATGAGGGTGGAGGTGAATGACTTGGTGACAGAAAAAGACACCCAGCGGCTGTCGGGCTTATGGTCAGTGGCGTAATGCTCAAGCCTGATGGTGTCGCCGTGCACCACGGCCATGCCCATAAGCGGTTCCTGCGCCAGCAAATCACTGACCGCAAATTCCTCGCCGTCAACACGGTACGTTAGCCCTTTGAGGCTTTCGTCAATATTTGTACTGAGCGGGTATGGCTTCGGGGACGCAGGTAGTGCGCGTGTGGCCGCTGCCCTGTCAATATGAGCAAAAGCAATGCGACGATCTGCGTCGTTCAGGAACAGAACGTTTGTGATTCCCTCGTCTGCCATCCGTTTCACAAGCTCATCGACAGCGTCGTCAGAGGCGGCGAGGGCAGTGGAGCTAATCAGGCAAACGAGTAACAGCGAACGCAGCAAGGTCTTCATAAATAATTCCTGATAAATAATTGGAGCCACAATGATGAAAGAACAGGCAGCATAACCAAAGGTATTTAATATGTCAGATTAAAATTTTGGGTGTTTGGGGTAGTGGCAATTCCCAATTTGGCGGTGTTGCCATAGGGAAGCTATTCACATAAACAGGTTAAATGATCATGCGTATTGTGAAGGTTGCTCTTGATGACACTTGAAATTATGGCGGCCTTTGCCGCCACATCCGTTGTGCTTTCACTTGCGCCGGGGCCAGACAACATATTTGTGTTGACCCAGTCTGCCATGCATGGTTCGCGGGCGGGGTTAATGGTAACATTAGGGCTTGCAACTGGCTTGTTGTTTCACACGGCTGCGGTTGTTTTTGGTTTGGCTGCTCTCATTCAGGTTTCTGTAACGGCGTTCACGACACTTAAGGTTCTGGGTGCTGCTTATCTGCTATATCTGGCATGGAAAAGCTTCCGTGCGACACCTATGGAAGCTAGCGAGCCAGATGGGGAAAAATCAACTCATATGTCTGATCTGGCTTACTATAGACGCGGGATCATTATGAACGCGCTCAACCCCAAGGTCTCGATTTTCTTTTTGGCGTTTTTGCCACAGTTCATTGACACCGCGAGTGGCAACATAGAGGGCCAGATGCTGATACTTGCCAGCGTGTTCTTTGCAGCGACACTTGTGGTTTTTTCCGTGATTGCTGTTGTGGCAGGCAAGTTGGGCGATGCGTTTGCGCGTACTCCCAAAGTGCAAAATGTCATCAATAAAACGGCTGCTGTCGTTTTTTTTGGCCTTGCCGCCAAACTGCTGTTTACGGAGCGCTAACCACACGACAGCTATACATCATCATGCAGTCGTGAAGTGGGCGACGATGGTGACAAAGTTCAGGGCGAGATAGAGGAATGTTGCTAAATTAGCGAAGATGAATATGGGGATGAACCACAGCGCCACCGTCAGTAGCGAGCCTTCAACAAGGTAAATTAGGAACAGCGGAACAAGTAGGCCGATGTATAAATCAATCCCCACTTGGCGGCCCCAATGCATTTGGGTCATTTTGCCGAGAGTTTTGAAGAAATTTTCTTGTGACGTGCAGTAAAGGGAGAAACCCAGGAAGCCAAAGTAAATGGCCCAAGCGATATATTTCCCGGCGGCATAAGGCCCGCTTGACGAGAACAGAGGTTCGTTGCCCGCCTGGCTAACCGCGATTGCCGCGAAGGCGGCATAAAAAATCCATAGCTGCCATCGCTTTATGGTCTTTCCCATAAGTCCCTCCCAAATTGCCCAGCGGTGGCAATTTAAACAGGCTTTTTGACGCGCAGCAAGCGCTTCGGGGTAATTACCCCAACTGAGTTGCGTCTTTCGGCACTTCACCCGCTGCAATAACGGCGGTCTCTGCACGGCCTTCTTTGGCCCACTGTTGCATCAGAGGTTGGGCCAGCATAGCATCCATATAGGTGCGGACAGTGGGGCTGACATCTATTCCATACGTTTCGAACCTGTGCACAACCGGCGCGAACATCATATCGGCGGCAGAGAAACCACCAAACAGAAAGTCTCCGTCATTGCCGAAACGCTCGCGGGCCTCAGACCATAGTGTGTCGATGCGGGCAACATCATGGGCGACGCTTTCGCCCAGCGTTAGGCTTGACCATTTTGCTTTGATATTCATCGGTGCATGGGTGCGCAGGGCTATGAAGCCTGAATGCATTTCAGCCGCTATTGAGCGGGCAAAGGCGTATGCTGCATTATCCTCAGGCCACCAGAATTTACCCGGTGCGAGGCGCGCGCAGTAATCAATGATGGCGAGGCTGTCCCACACCACAATGTCCTTGTGAAGGAGTGCAGGCACAAGGCCCGACGGCGAATGCCTCAGCAGTTCCGCCTTTGAGCCGGGGGTGTAGAGGTCGATTTTCACCTCATCGACCGGCAGGCCGGTATGCATGGCAGCAAGCCAACCGCGCAGCGACCATGTGGAATAATTTTTGTTACCGATGATAATTTTTAGATCAGCCATGCCCGGCCCTTCCCAAAGATGTTTGAGAAGTTTTCTAGCATTCAGCGCGAAATGGCTCAAACGAGATTACTTTAGCGCCTCGATTAGTTTTGCAGACCCTCATGTCCATCGACGTTTGAGAACGTAGCAGTCCTGGTTGGCTTGATTTCTGCCCTCTTGAAAGAAAATCATATCCCATTTGTCGGAGAGATTGTTGAGAACCCATTTCGGAGAAAGATACGAATTCCCCCAGTCCTGAGTTTCAAGGCCATAATGCTCAGAGCCGCCAAAAACATTTTCGAAGTGATAATCATTTTGTCTTAAGCCAAGTCGGATACGCTCAAGCGTTTCTGGGTTTGCCCGTTTTTTGGCCCAGCGAATTGTTTGTACGCCGTGAGCGGTGAAAAACAACCAGCCGCCTGGCATGATTAGCCGCGCCATTTCTTCAAACCAATCCAGCGCGGGCTTTTCGGAAAAGTGACTCCAGATAGAAATTGCTGTGACACCTCGGAAACAATTGTCCTCAATATTTAATGGACGGCTCTGCGGCGATTGGTTGAATGTACCAAGAGGCAAGTTTTCTGATGCCCACTGTGTAGATTCGCCTACTGGGTCAACGCCGTGCCAGTTTGATTTTGTACTAAAGGCAGCCAAAGGCCTAACGAGAGAACCTGAAGAACAACCAAAATCCAAATAATTATTGCCGTCAATCAACTTGATTTTTGCACTAGCGAGTGACTCGATAACCATGTTGGATGAATAGAAATCACCGACAAACCAGGCATCTGCCCTTTGCATCATATGAATGCCTTTGGGTGGTATTTTTTCACTGAGCATTGTGCGCTGGCGACTTTCAGGTAGGAAATGCGTGCAAAACCTCAGTGTTAGGGCACGCCACCTAGCCATGTTGTTTGTGGGTTTACACCACTCTTGCGCATACGGGTGGTCTAATTCAGGAACGATAGTGTCAAGTGCTTTAATGTCGTCGGGATGCAGCCGCTCAAACAAAGCGTTTACCACTGGATCTTTTTGCATAAGTGCCCCCAAAGCGTGCAAAGAAAAATAAACTTAACAATGTCGCTTTAAGTTTATCGTTCCTCTACTTCAATTGGTAGACTTATTGTGTGATGTAAGGAAAATATTTAGTGTAACGGCGTAGTCCTTTGGACCAATTACGATCCAGGCATTGCGTACGGAAAATTGATACTGTTCACTACGGAAGCTACCGCGTCGGTACAGGCATATCGCCGTGATAGTCATAAAACCCGCGGCCGGTTTTTCGGCCCAGCCATCCGGCTTCCACATATTTAACCAGCAGCGGGCATGGGCGGTATTTGCTGTCGGCAAGGCCGTCATACAGCACCTGCATGATAGACAGACACGTGTCCAAACCAATGAAATCAGCCAGCGTTAGCGGTCCCATGGGATGGTTGGCGCCCAGCATCATGGCATTATCGATCGCTTCAACGCTGCCGACACCCTCATAAAGCGTATAGATGCCCTCGTTGATCATGGGCATCAGGATGCGATTAACGATAAAAGCCGGGAAGTCTTCCGATACGGCGGTGGTCTTACCCAGTTTTTCGGTGAAGGCGGCAAAGCGCTCGAAGGTTTCATCTGAGGTGGCGATGCCGGGGATCAGCTCAACCAGCTTCATGATCGGCACAGGGTTCATGAAATGCACGCCCATGAATTTGTCGGCGCGGTCGGTGCTGGCGGCGAGCCGGGTGATTGAGATTGACGAGGTGTTAGACGCCACGAGCGCGCTGTCTTTCAGGTGTTGGCACAGGTCTGCGAAGATAGCTTTTTTGATCTCTTCGCTCTCGCCGCTGCTTCGATGACCAGATCACAGTCGCCGTGGGCGACGTTACTGTCACCAAGGGTGATGCGCGTGAGGCCTGCTTCCATGTCAGCGGCGGTTATTTTGCCCTTGCCGACCTGGCGCTCCATATTGCCCTTGATTACCGAAAGGCCTTTCTCAGCCTGCTGCATGGTCATGTCGGTGAGCACAACGTTCATGCCTGCCAACGCGCTGATGTGCGCAATGCCGTTACCCATTTGCCCGGCGCCAATAATTCCTACGGTATCAACCATCTTTTGTCTCTCAGTCTTGTCTTAATGTGTGTGTTAATCATGGGATCAGTATATACAGAAAAGGCGCCATATGAAGGCGCCGTTTCACTTTGTTAAGGTGCGTGGCGCGATTGCTACAGCGCGGCTTCCAGCGCGGGGACCGCATCAAACAGATCTGCAACAAGGCCGTAGTCTGCCACCTGGAAGATAGGGGCTTCTTCGTCCTTGTTGATGGCGACGATGATCTTGCTGTCTTTCATGCCCGCTAAATGCTGGATCGCGCCGGAAATGCCGACCGCGATATAGAGCTCTGGCGCCACGATTTTGCCGGTTTGACCAACCTGATAGTCGTTAGGCACAAAACCCGCGTCCACCGCTGCGCGCGAAGCACCAACGGCGGCACCCAACTTGTCAGCAACTTTTTCGATGATGGCAAAATTTTCGCCCGATCCCATGCCGCGACCACCTGAAATGATGATTTTGGCGCTGGTCAGCTCTGGTCGGTCAGACTTGGACAGCTCGGAGCCCACGAAGGACGATACACCAACAGATGCCGCCGAGCCGATGGCTTCAACTACACCTGAACCACCTTCCGTAGCTGCCTTATCAAAGGCTGTGGCGCGTACGGTGATGACCTTTTTGGCATCAGTCGACTGTACAGTGGCGATCGCATTGCCCGCATAGATGGGGCGCTTGAATGTGTCCGGGCTGACGACCTCGATAATTTCCGAGATTTGCGCCACATCCAAGGCTGCAGCAACGCGGGGCAGAAAGTTTTTGCCCGTCGTCGTCGCAGGCGCGAGGATAGCGTCATAGCCATCAGCAACGCTGAGCACTATGGCGGCCATTTCTTCTGCCAGCGGATGAGCGTAAGTGCTGTCGTCGGCGACCAACACCTTGGCAACGCCGTCGATGTTTGCGACAGCAGCGGCAGCATCACCGCAGCAAGAACCAGACACAATGGCATGCACATAACCGAAGGCTTTAGCGGCTGTCACAGTGGCCAGCGTGGCGTCTTTTACGCTTGCGTTATCATGGTCTACAATTACCAGAGCAGTCATCAGATCACTCCCTTTTCTTTAAGGTTAGCGACAAGCTCTTCCACGGTTTCGACGATGATGCCGGCTTCGCGCTTGGGTGGTTCTTCCACCTTCAGCGTGGTCACGCGCGGCGCCATATCAACACCGTAATCAGCCGGTGTTTTTTCATCGATTGGCTTACGCTTCGCTTTCATGATGTTAGGCAGGCTGGCGTAGCGTGGCTCGTTAAGCCGCAGGTCGGTGGTGACGATGGCAGGCAGGGAAAGCTTCACGGTCTCAAGGCCGCCATCCACTTCGCGAGTGACGTTTACGCTGCCATCGGCCAAGGCTACTTCCGAGGCGAATGTGCCTTGTGGCCAGCCCATGAGCTGCGCCAGCATCTGGCCGGTTTGGTTATTGTCGCCGTCGATGGCTTGCTTGCCCAGAAGTACCATGTCCGGGCTTTCGTCAGCGATTACGCCTTTTAGGATTTTGGCAACGGCCAGCGGTTCGCTGTCACCGTCATGTTCAACCAGAATGCCGCGGTCTGCACCCATGGCGAGGCCAGTTCGGATGGTCTCCTGTGCGGCCTTGGGGCCCACGGAGACAACGGTTATCTCTTCCGCACTGCCGGCTTCCTTGAGACGAAGTGCTTCTTCCACCGCGATTTCATCGAAGGGGTTCATCGACATTTTGATATTGGCGAGCTCGACGCCGGTGTTGTCAGACTTCACGCGAACTTTCACGTTGTAATCTACGACCCGTTTAACGGGCACCATGATTTTCATGGGTTTCAATCTCCCGAGTTATTGTTGAAGCAAAGGCGCTTCAAAAACCTGGCAATTTAGACCCTCGCAAGCGTGCGGGAGCCCTTGGAATTAGTAGGGTAGAAAGCGATATCGTATCGATTTGCAGCTGTCAATCCAGACCGTTGTTTCGTATATTTTTACGTTGTTTTTTTGCTCATAAGACCAAAACCAAACGGTGACAAAAATAAAGGTCAGACTCGGCAGATTAACGATTTGCTCCTGGTACCCATAATATATCGTCGGCACCATCATTGTTCAGATGCCTTGCCAGAACAAATAGGTGGTCTGACAGCCGGTTCAAATATTTTATTGCAATTGGGTTGATTGCCTCGGCTTTTGACGCGGTTATTGCATCCCGCTCGGCGCGCCGGACAATAGTTCTGGCCAAATGCAAATAAGCGCTGGCCTTCGAACCGCCCGGCAGGATGAAACTTGTGAGTGCGCCCAGTGAGGCGTTGACCGCGTCGATTTCAGCTTCAAGTCGTACAACTTGCTCGTCGGTGGTTCGCAGCATCATTTCGCTTGGTGTGAAATCATTGCCAGGCGTAGCCAAATCAGCACCCACATCAAACAGATCGTTCTGGATGCGGCTTAACATGCTGTCGGCGTCGCCCCTGGTGGACAGGCGGGCAATCCCGATCGCGGAATTTGCTTCATCGACGGTGCCGTAGGCGGCTACGCGGGCGCTGTCTTTGGATAGGCGCTTGCCGTCCGAGAGCGAGGTTTCGCCCCCGTCACCGCCGCGCGTGTATATTTTGGTCAGTTTAACCATAGAGCCGTCGTTACGCTGTTGCTGCGGCAAGGACAAGCAACAATAAGGTAATGAATTGCATGGCAACGCGTGCCTGCATTAATTTATTGCCGTATTTACGGTTAAATTCGCCGCCCTTGGCCATGGTGATGGCTCCGGTGAACATAACACCCAGGGTGGCGAGGGCAAAGATTAGCGCCAGGATGAACAAAGCTTTCATTTTCGACTCACTTGAAACATGATATGGCCTTACTATAGTGTTCTTACTATACTGGCACATTAAACTTGGGCAATGCTAAAGCTGGTTCGATGCTGCCCCGCGACACCGTGTCTCAATTGGACTGCCTCGTTCGGGCCAGCGTGTTGCCGTGGAAGTTTATGAAATGGATGGCACTGTCTATGGCAGGTCAGGAGATATGATGCGTCTTATACTCACTTTGTTTGTTTTTGCCTTTGGTTCGGTTGCCGCTCATGCGCAACGAGGCAACATCTATGCCGACGGTGTTCTAATGCCGTCACTGCAAAAGGCGTTTGATACAGTCAAGCCGGGCGGCATCGTTCGGCTGGAGCCGGTATATACAAAGAAGGCGCTACCCTTAAAAAAACCATGATGGCGTCTTGATTACCGGCAATCCAGGTGTGGTTTTTGACGGCGTTACGGTGGCGGGAAAAGCGGCGTTTGTTATTCAATCCGACGATATAACGATGGAGGGGATCAAATGCATCAATATGAAGGTGGGCAGCGGAAACGGCGCGTGCATCAGACACGAAAGCGGTAATCTGACTCTGCGGAATGTTAATTTTTCCCACAATGAAAATGGTATTCTAACCTGGAGCAAGTCCCAGAAAATTCTGATTGAAGACAGTATATTTGAAGGTAACGGCAAAAGTGGCCGGTCGCATGGAATGTATATTGGTGATGCTAAGCAGTTGATTGTCAGGCGCACCCAAGTAATAGGCTCCAAAGATCAGGGGCATGGCATCAAGTCTCGTGCCGAACATACATTGATTGAAAATTGCGTTGTTGCCTCGCTTTTGGGGGACGATAGCTATTTGATCGATATTCCCAATGGCGGCAATGCGGTGATACGTAATAGTTTGCTGGTTGAGGGTGCAAACACCGCCAACTGGTATATTTTAGCTTACGGTATGGAAAAGCAGGAATATGCTCTGAACAACCTGCGGCTGGAAAAAAATGTTATTATCTCAGACCGTGAAGGTGGTTCCAAATTTCTTAATCTCCACGCAAAGATGCCCGCGCCGGTTCTACGCGGCAATGTGGTTGTCGGCGACATCGACTTTGACTGGACCGGAAACAACTTCTTTTTCGAAGCACGCAGTGACTTAAAATGGCCCGCTGCACCAGCGTTGCCGGACATAGATTTGTCCAACAAGTAAACAGACGCTAACTGTCTGTTTCATCCATAATGAAAGCGAGCAACGTTTTTGGATCGATGCCGTCGGCTCGCAGTTGTGCCAGTGTTGCTGATTTATCCCGCTTTGCAAACCGCTTGCCGTTGCTATCGGTGAGCAATTTATGGTGGTGGTAAAGGGGCGTTGGCAAACCTAACAATTTTTGCAGAACCACATGAATATGAGTGGTGTGAAACAGATCTTCTCCGCGTACAACGTGGGTGATATTTTGCAGGGCATCATCGCATACCACCGATAAATGATAGCTGGTCGGCGTGTCTTTGCGTGCCAAAACAACGTCGCCCAATATGTGAGGTTCAGCAGAAATTATCCCGCGCTTTTTGTCGTTCCATGTCAGGTTTCGCCCTGTTATCGCCAGCGCAGCATCAAGATTTAGTCGCCAGGCGTGCGCCTCGCCAGCGTCAATACGGGCATTTGCAGCTGTTTTATCAGCATCGCGGCACGTGCCGGGGTAAATCGCACCCTCAGGTCCGTGGGGAGCGGAGGGCGCGCGTTTGATCTCCTTTTGGATGTCCTTGCGCGTGCAAAAGCATGGGTAGGCAACACCCTTGTCTATCAGCGTTTCAAGGGTTGTCTGATAGTCCGCGAAATGTTCGGATTGCACCCGGACCGGCATGCCCCAAGTTAGCCCAAGCCATGCCAAGTCTTCATAAATTGCATCGATAAATTCAGCGCGACAGCGCCCCCGATCGATGTCTTCAATGCGCAACAGAAACTGTCCGCCTGCCGCTTGCGCTTGCTTGAAAGCCACCAGAGCGGAGAAGGCGTGCCCTAAATGTAAACGCCCGGTGGGGCTGGGAGCAAACCGGGTTACAAACTTATTGGATACCATAGAATTTCCCGACATATGGTGCAGCGCCCAGCAGCTGGGTGTATAGCGATCATTGCTCAGCCATTATGGGCGACGCTGACCAAAGTTAAAAGTACCTGGTCTGGTTTTCTCATGAGGTGCAATAAAAAAGGTTGCTGGTTCGGGCTCTAAAGTCGCCACCGCGACAGGGTGGTTGTCATTTATTCCACACTATATAATGGCTTGTCATACGCATGTAACACTGTATCTTGATTCTAGACCATGTCGGAAAGAGCTTCAAAACAGAGAAGCAAACTGGGCCGATAATGAGTATCGGCTCTCCTTTGCGGCACTGGGTAAAGTGATCGGGGGAACGATTATGGGTGTTGCATTTGCGCCCAGACTGCCAACACCAGAAACCAGCCCAGCATTGGTATTGAATGCTGATTACCGGCCATTGAGCTATTATCCGCTTAGTATATGGAACTGGCAAACCGCACTGAAGGCGGTGTTTTTGGATCGCGTGGATATCGTATCAACCTATGACACCATTGTGCATTCGCCGTCGATGGAAATGAACCTGCCCAGTGTTATTGCGTTGAAGAAATATATTCGTCAGCCCGAGTATCCTGCTTTTACCCGGTTTAACCTGTTTCTGCGTGACCAGTTTTCGTGCCAATATTGTGGCTCGCTGGACGAGTTAACATTTGATCACGTGATCCCGCGCAGTCAGGGAGGGCAAACCAGCTGGACCAACATCACCGCCGCTTGTTCGCCGTGTAACCTGAAAAAGGGTGGGCGCACACCCAAGCAGTCGCAGATGCACCCAAGAAGGTTTCCTTACCGACCAACCACCCACGAGCTTAACGCCAATGGCAGGCTATTTCCGCCTAACTATCTGCACGAAAGCTGGCGGGATTATCTTTATTGGGATGCAGAACTTGAAACATAAATTATTTGCCTATTTTTCAGCACTGATGTTTGTGGTGGCAATGCCGCTGCAGGCACAAACACATGCTCAAAGTAACGCTTGCGGCGCAGACGGTGTGTCACTGGATCATGTTATCTGGGCTGTACCCGACCTTGAAGGGTACGCCAAGCGGTTCACCAAACTTACCGGTATCAAACCGGTGTATGGTGGGGAACATACCAACGGTGTTACTGCCAATTATCTGGTGTCTTTGGGGCCTTGTACTTATTTGGAAATAGTTGGTCCCAAAAAAGGCGCAGCGGTGGCTGATTTGGGTGATCAGGCCAAGTCTTACGCACGAGAACATGTGGCAGGCTTTGCCTTTTCTACCGACCTGAATGCGCCGCCCAAGGCGCTTCAGGCGCTGGGATTGGGCGAACGCCGGGAAGGTGGCCGTGTTAAACCTGACGGCAGTCAATTGTCATGGCAAACTGCGGCGCTTTCCGGCCTGAACTTCGGCGATGACAAGTTCCAATTTGTCATCAACTGGTTAAGCCAGCCTCATCCAGCGGTGACATCGGCCAAGGGCGCTGTGATTGTGCAATTGACCATTGCTCATCCGGATTCTGTCAAACTTCGGGACCTCGTTGAGGCCAATATGCTACCGATCGTATTGCAACCAGCGGGTAAGCCAAACATCTGGCTGACAATAAGCACGCCGAACGGATCGGTTACCCTGCGTTAATCCCTGGGTTAACTCTTGTGCCGAAGTCTTGAGCTAAATTCATTAGGTGCATCCTGGTACTATATTTGCTATTCAGGCCGCTGTTTTAGGGTAAGCGGAGAGCGAAATCAGTGAAGAAACTTCTGAAAACAAGCGCCAAGGTTGTTGGTGTGATTTTGGTTCTTTTCATTGCAATGGTGCTGTTTCGTGACCAGCTAATTTCGGCGCGCCTGGGCCCGCCGGACAGCTTCGACACGGCCAACCTACCTGACCGACCAAATTATAGTGATCTGGCGTCATGGGCATCACACCCGGACATTAAGGATACAGCAGACCTGACACTGACTGGGGCGCCTGCCAATCCTGCCAATGCAGAAGTTGATGTTTTTTACGTGCATCCCACTACTTATTTCGGTCCTGGTGAATGGAATTCGTCGATGGACCTAGCTGAAAATGCAGCTCAAACACTGGAAACGGTGCTAGCTGGCCATGGTACTATTTTCAATGATTGTTGCCGCTTTTATGCACCGCGTTACCGCGAAGCCCACATAACCGTTTTTGGCAAACCCACTGACCCGGAAGAATTGGCCAAAGAAAACAGCTTCAAAGCGCTTGAGCTGGCATACCGCGATGTTGAAGCCGCCTTCGATGTTTTTCTGGCGGACCGAGAGCCTACACGCCCCTTCATTATCGCTGGGCACAGCCAGGGTTCATTGCATGCCTTCAGGCTGATGGAAACGCGTGTAGACCAAACACCGCTGCAGGATATGTTGGTTGCCGCTTATCCAATTGGCTTCTGGTTTTCAGCTGATAAGCTCGAGCGAGGCCTGGCGTCTATCGGCTTGTGCCAAAGTGCTGATCAAACTGGTTGTTTCGTCACTTATGACACCTTTGGTGATGCGGGTCCGGGCCGTGATGTTACCGGAACTATCTCACATTGGTATAAAACTGGTTGGGAATGGACTAGCGGTGATAAAACGCTGTGCGTAAACCCTATAAGCTGGAAACCGGACACCGAGCGAGTTGAGAAAATTGCGCACAAAGGCGCGATGCCACTTGCAACAACTTTTGATGCGCTGGACCTGCTTTTGAACCGCAACAGCGGCGTGACCTACGATCAGCTTGCCGAGCCTGTTCCAGGTCTTACCTGGGCACAGTGCAATGCAGGCGGTACTTTGTTCATTGAGAGCCAGTTCAACAATGTGTTTGCACGCGACGATGACCGTGAACTGTATCACTCATACGACTGGCAACTGTTCTATATGGACATCAAGGCCAATGTGGAAAAGCGCATTGCTCGTTTTATGGAAAAAAGTCGCTATAGCACTGCGACGGCAGAATAAATACTGCACCCGAATGCGTGATTTCTATCACGCGCCCAAAATCCTGATCATGGTATATGATCTTTGGAAGGCGCAAAATGAGGAGTAGAGGTAATGCGAAATCTGGTTATTTGCCTAGATGGCACCTGGAACACGCCTGATCAGAAAGATCGCGGACGTCAGGTGCCCAGCAATGTGGTCAAGATGGCGCGCGCGATTGATCAGGGTAGGGTCACCCCTGATCTGACCCAATTGGTATATTACGATACCGGCGTTGGCACTGGCGGTGCGGTCGATAAATTTATTGGCGGTATCACTGGCCAGGGGATCATGAAAAATATCCTGCAGGCCTACCGATGGTTAGTGGAAAATTATCAGCCTGATGACAAAATTTACTTGTTTGGTTTCAGCCGCGGTGCCTTCACCGCGCGCAGCCTAGCAGGCTTGATCGGCGTGTGTGGTATTGCACAGCCGCCGGAAGGCGCTAAGGCAACAGACAAACTGATCGATGAGGCCAAAACGGCCTACCGCTGCAAAAAGAAAGCCGAGCGCGAAGGGTTGGCCGCCGTTTTTAAGACGGCGTACAGCGCCCACACCGGAAAGGTACATTTCATCGGCGTTTGGGACACGGTTGGTGCGCTGGGTGTGCCAACAACCGGGCCGCTGGGCTGGTGGACCAGAAAGCGCAGTGGTTTTCATGATGTAACGCTCGGCGGGCATATCAGCCACGCCTATCACGCGGTCGCTATCAACGAACGGCGCGGCCCGTTCAAGCCTACGCTTTGGAGCCCGGAAAATCTGGCGGACCACCAAGCCTGTTGCAGGCCTGGTTCCCTGGTGTGCACTCTAACGTCGGCGGTGGTTATGCCGACGGTGGTCTGTCGGACCGCGCGCTTTTGTGGATGATCAATAGCGCTTATGAGCGCGGCCTGAAGTTTGACGGCACGTATGTTGAACTGCGCATTCATCCCAATTGGTTCGGTGAACTCAGAGATTCGTCTAGTTTTATGTACAAGGCGATGGTCTGGAACAAGATGAAAGACCGAACAATCGGCACCGCCGATCCGGACACCGAGGTTTTGCATATTTCAGCCGATGGCCGCTGGAAGCATGCCAGCGCACCGGAAGCCCCGCCTGATAATTATACCCAAGCCAAAGCAAAGCCGGTGAAGGTGTTTGAAGCTAAAAATTGGTAAGCGGGCTTCAATAGCCGTTAAGGCAGCTGCTTAAATCGCCGTACCAACGACTTCATACCCGCTTAGAGATCCAGATAGCAGCGCGGCAACCGGCCTTGATGGTGGCCGACAACACGGGGTATCCAACTGCTTCTTCTGCGCCGTTTTCCTCGGCGATACGCTTGTGTTCCACTTCTTCGGCCTGAAAGGTTTCAATCACATCTTCCAGTTCCGGGTCTTGGTCTTTCAGCTTAGCGCGCTGGCTTTCATAATGCTCGTCGATCACTTCCTCAACCGCCTGTGTGCAGGCCATGGCGGCCTTCTCACCCATCAGCGCGGTGGTGGCGCCAAGCGCAAAACCGGCGATGTCCCACAAGGGGGCCATGATGGTCGGGCGCACGTTGCGTTCGTTGATGATCTGGTCAAATTTGGCCAGATGAACCTTCTCCTGATCGTGCATGTGGCGCAGCAATTCGGCTTTCGGGTGGTTTTCACCGAGTATCGCACGCTGGCCCGCATAAATGCGGACGGCCCCAAACTCGCCGGCATGATCCACCCGTACCATGCGCTCGGTTTCTTCCATGCGCGAGCGGTCTCCGGGAATTGGCTGGTCACTTAATCTGGGTTTAGTGTCGGACATGCTTGAGCCTGTGAGTTAGCTGTTCCTTTAGCGGCGCAGGCAAAACACTGTCATTGCCGTAGCCAGAACGAAATTATAACCCGCCATGGAGATGCCAAACAAGGACCATGCTATTTCGTCGCACCGTATCAGCGGTGCATTCATAATAGCGTCCAGCGCATCGTTGACGCTGTCGGTCACGCCCACGAAGCCTGAACAGGTTGTAATGCCTTCCCACCAGCGCTGTTCCACGCCCGCATGAAACCCGGCAAGCCCCGCATCAACAGCAAATAACAGTGCCAGCAACAATAGGGTTGGCTTGCGCGGAATGCTGGGCACAGCCGTGGCAACCAGTGCAACCGCCATGATCGCCATATAGGGATAGCGCTGCCACCAGCACATTTCGCATGGGTGGTAACCAGCCAGCTGAAAACCAAACGCCGCCGCCAAAATCAGGGTTGCGGCAATACCGGAAAACAAAATCGGGTCACGTTGTGGCAAGGACAAAAGGGGTGAGCTCATTGTATGCGCCTTTATATATATTTGATCACGACAAAACCGCCGATGCCAAGCACCATCATGGCGGTGGTAACAAGACCCAGCCGTTTCTCGATGAAGTCTTTGATAGGGTCGCCGAATTTCCATAACAGCGCTGCCACCAGATAAAAGCGTGCCCCGCGCGCCGGGATTGAGGTCAATACAAATAGCAGCGGGTTCATGGAAACTGCACCAGCGGTGATCGTCACCAGCTTGAACGGAATGGGCGTGAAGCCCGCCACCAGAACGAACAAAACACCCCATTCGGCGAACGTGTCCTGCAGGGTGATGAACTGTTCCTGATAGCCGTAAAAATCGATGATTGGTTTGCCAACAACCTCATAGAAAAATGCCCCGATGGCGTAGCCTGCAATGCCGCCTAATACTGACGCGATAAGCGTGATGGTGGCCAGCCGCCATGCCTTTATCCGGTTGGCCAGAATCATGGGGATCAGCATCAGGTCGATGGGCAGCGGGAAAAAGCTGGATTCGGCGAAGGATATGCCTGCCAGCCATTTTTCGCTGGCGGGGCTTTGGGCTTTGCTAAGTGTCCATTCGTAAAGGGGTCTAATCACGTGCGGAAATCCTAGTTTTAATTCAGCCTTTGCATAGCAACCAGCGGAGCCGAACACAATCAAACAGTGGTTTATTTGCGGGTGTGCAACGGGTATGCGAATGTGCGCTTGACGCGGCGATAAAGCTGACTATGATGCGCCGCCGTACTACCCACTCTCCGAAACGGGCCCCTGTGGCGGAACTGGTAGACGCGCGGGATTCAAAATCCCGTTCCCTTATGGGAGTGTCGGTTCGATTCCGACCGGGGGCACCATTATTCTAACAATCAGACCTTCTATTCTAGCAATCAGACCTTTTGCGTGATTTTCGACTTCAACGCATGGCAGCAGCGATATGTTTTCGTTACTGGCCGTGCATAATCGCTGTCTGTAGATGATCTGGCGTACGATGCATATGTTTCCAAGTGCAATGCCCGCTAGCCTCGTACTTATACTACCTATCCGATAAGAATTATTAACTAATATTTAAGCCAAAGATAGTAATTTTACCTAATTAAATTCAAAAAAAGTATCTCTTGGGGGTCGATGTTCCGTGCGAGTGGTTAGGAGCCGACTATGAGTGGATTAAAAAAACTGTCCCTTAACATTCAGCAAAAGCTTTATGCTGGATTTGGTATACTTCTGCTGACGCTGGTTGTTGCCGTTGGTATTACTATTTCTTACATCAGCGATGTTTCAACCGGAATCGGCCGAGTTGCTAATCTGCGTGTTCCGACATCTGCATCAAGTTCCCTGATGGTCAGTGACATCAACGCTTCACTGGCATCCCTGCGTGGTTGGATGTTGACGGGCAACGAAGCTTTTAAGAAAGAACGTGCCGCGGTCTGGAACAGTATTGAGCAAAATAGTGCACAGATGGATCGGCTTTCACAAAATTGGACAAATCCCGCCAATGTTAAAACCTGGACAGAGTTTAAAGCTATTCTTACCGAGTTTAAAACCGCTCAAGCTCAGGTAGAGGCGATTGCCAAATCGCCAGATGAGCAACCGGCGGTTAAAATACTGCTGAATGAAGCCGCGCCGCGCGCCGCAATCATGGTCGCGCGGATTACGCAGATGATTGATGAAGAAGCAACGCTGGCGGCCACTCGTGAACGCAAGGCATTGTTGGGTATTATGGCTGACGTGCGCGGCACAACCGGGCTGGGATTGGCGAATATTCGCGCGATGTTGTTGACTGGCAGTAATGACTTTCGGGCTAAGTTTGAAACATTGTGGGCCAAAAACGAACGCCGTTTCACCGACCTCACCAATAGCCGCCGGCTACTGACGCCATCGCAGCGTACAGCCTTTGATGAATTCGCGGCCAATCGTGCGGAGTTTGCTCCGTTGCCGCAGCAGATGTTTGATATCAGGGCGTCCGACCAATGGAACATGGCCAATTATACGCTTGTTGCTGAAGCTGCGCCGCGAGCAGGCAGACTTCTAACTATTCTAGCTGGTCCCAAGGCGGACGACGGCAGCCGTAGTGGTGGTATGACCAATAACCAGCGTCGTTTGTTGAGTGACGATGTTGACCTTCAACAGGGAACTATCAGCTCGCTTCAGACACTTGAGTGGGTGCTATTAATTTCTGGTCTGATTATTTCGATTGTTGCTGCAGTTATGACAGGGCGCTCTATCGTTGGACCGCTTAAAAAAATGATGTCAGTTATGCAGGCATTAGCCAATAAGGATTACAGCACAGACATTCCGGGTCTTGATCGCAGCGATGAAATTGGTGATATGGCGCGGACTGTTGAAATATTCAAAGACGCAGGTATCGAAAATGATCGCCTGCAAAAAGAAGTGGAAGAAAGCCGGTTGGCCACAGAGAAGGCCGAGGCCGAACGCCGCGAACAAGACCAGCGGGTTGAGGCAAAACGCCTTGAAGACGAAGCCGCAGCGAGAGAGGCATCTCGGCACCAAAACAAGCAGGAACAGCTTCAAATGGCGCAGTCTTTTGAAGACAGTGTACTTGGTGTTTTGCAAGGCGTTTCCAGTGCGGCAACTGAATTAAATGCCACGGCTGAAGTTATGTCTGAAGCCGCAGGCAACACACGTAAGGAAGCCGTTACGGCATCATCTGCCACCTCGCAAGCCGGAGCAAATGTGCAAACTGTTGCTGCTGCGGCGGAGGAAATGTCCGCTTCGATCTCGGAAATTTCTCATCAGGTTACCAACGCGTCCGAGATATCCGGTAAAGCGGTAACAACCGCAACTAACGCTGAAACTAGAGTTGAGGAACTTTCGGCAGCAGGTATGAAAATTGGAGAAATTGTCAATCTGATTAACGACATTGCCGATCAAACCAATCTTCTTGCGCTGAATGCGACGATTGAGGCAGCGCGTGCAGGCGACGCAGGCAAAGGATTTGCTGTTGTAGCAAGCGAGGTAAAATCTCTTGCAAGCCAGACTGCAAGTGCGACCGAAGAGATCGCAGCGCAAATTAACAGCATGCAATCAATTACTACGGGTGCTGTTGATGCGGTGCAGGACATCAACAAAACTATCGTTGAGATCAACGAAATATCCACGGCTCTTGCTGCGGCGATTGAAGAGCAGTCTGCAACCACGCAGGAGATCAGCCGCAACGCCGCGGAAGCGGCGGCTGGCACGCAGGACGTAATTGATAACGTTACCAATGTGAATTCGCTTGCAGAGGAGACAGGCTCGTCGGCATCGACGGTTCTTGAAGCTTCAGGTGAACTCGCTCAAAACTCGGAAGTGCTACAAAATGAAGTGGACAATTTTCTTGCGTCAATAAGAGCCGCTTAAAGATGTGTCTCTAGCGTTTTCAAGTTCGTATTTCCCGCCGCGCATCATGTGCGGCGGTTTTTATTTAAGTATTCTCGATATTTTCTAACGCACTATTTCTACGGTTTGGTTTGGACCCTTTTTGAAGCAGGTTGCGCAGCCATATTTACGTTGATCCAGAGGAGCTGCGTTCGCGTACGAAGCTTTATGATTCAGTTTCGGCGCCAGCTACGCCTCAACTTACGAAGTTTTCCCAATAAGATATTGCCATTAGTCTATTCTGGCTTTTGTTAATAAATGGGTCAGTTGTAAATGTTTTGCTAACTGATTGTTATCTACACTGGAGTTGAAATACACTATACTTATAAGTGTGGCGCTGGATGGAGCTAACATTTGGTTGATGAGGATACGTATTAATTGACGAAGTTGGCTAACAGGACTGAGCCGCCGCCGGGGCAGGAGGCCGACGGGTCGCTGGCCGATCTGGTGCTTGATGCGCTCTCGGTTGGCGCTGCTTCGCTTGACCATGACGGGCACTATGTTGAAGTAAATGACATATGGGCAAAGACACTGGGTGCTGAAAAAGCCGCAGACCTGATCGGACTTTCGCATTTCGACATATGTCAGAATTTCCTGAACAAATCAGATTTAGAAGTTTTGGCTGCTGGCACCTCGATTCGTGACGAGCTTGCCGATTTGGGCAGTTTGCAGGACGAGAAAAACATTATGCGCTGGAGCGCCGCGCCGCTCAGTCAGCCTGGGCTGTGCTGTGTGGTCATCATTCGCAAGATCGCGCCCTCAACCGAGGAGGAAACCGGGCGTTTGCTGCGCGAGAGGGACCAGCTGCGCTTCGCGGTCGACGGTGCTGATTATGGCTTGTGGGACTGGGATGTGGCAACAGGCGAAGTCTACTTCAGTCGGCAGTATATGAAAATGCTGGGCTACGAACAATTTGAACTTCCCCATTCTTATGACACTTGGTCGATTCTTTGTAACCCAGACGATGTGATCGATTACGAGCAGGGGGTGGAAGATTATGTTGCGATGGGTGACGGTTTTCTGGAAGACGAGTTTCAGATGGTGCGCAAAGATGGCAGCCTGATCTGGATTTTGAGTCGAGGCAAAATTGTTAGCCGGCGCCGAGACGGTTCGCCGCTGCGAATTGTCGGAACCCACCAGGATATCGGCGTGCAAAAAGCCCGCGAAGAGCAACTTGTGTTGGCCAAAGATGAAGCCGACCAGGCTAACGCAGCCAAATCTGACTTTTTAGCGCTAATTAGTCATGAAGTCCGCACACCACTTAACGGCATTACCAGCGTTCTGGAGTTGTTGGGCGATGAGGAGGATGCTGGTGAGCGCAAACGCCTGTCGCAAATCGCCCTAAACAGCAGTGACCAGTTACTGACCGTTCTGTCGGACGTTCTGGATGTTTCCAAAATGGAAGCTGGCAGATTTGACATTCATCCCAAGCCAGTGAAGCTGGCGGATTTGATTGAAGAATTGTCCCAAACTCATAAAAAGGCAACGGAAGCCAAAGGGCTAAAATTCTCGCTATCGACAAACAGTGATCCTGACCTGTTTTTGATGATGGATCCGGTCCGGGTTACCCAGATTTTGAATAATTTCCGGTCCAACGCGACCAAATTTACCGAGCAGGGCGGGGTAGCGCTGCGCGCCGAAGTGGACGAGACATACGGGGTTGCAGGCACCGGCAAAGTGTTCATCAGTTTTGCTGTCCGCGACGACGGCCTTGGCCTTACGCCTGCGGAGCGGCGAAAGCTGTTTCAGCCATTTTACCAGGCTGAAGGCACGCGCAGTCGGTCATCCGAAGGCACTGGCCTGGGGCTTTCCATATGTAAAAAATTGGCCGGACTGATGGACGGAAAAGTGTGGTGCGCCAGCAAAAAGGGTTTCGGCAGTACCTTCTATTTTGAAGCGGTTTATGACCGGGCGCAGACGGAAAGCGAAACTGTTGTTAGTGAACAAAAAGCTGTTACTGATCTGGTGGCCAAAGATATTCGCGTTCTTGCTGCTGAGGACAATCCGGTCAATCAAATGATGTTGAAGAAATTCCTTACGGACCGCTTTGGTTACCAGCTTAGTTTGGTGTCAGATGGCCAGCAGGCCATAGATGCTTTGGTGGAAGCTGCGGCTGACACGTCGGGGGCCAATGGGTTCGATTTAATATTGATGGATATTCACATGCCGGTGTTGGACGGGGTCAGTGCCTCAAGAAAAATCCGGGCATCCAAAAATGATTGGTGCAATATTCCCATTATTGCGCTCACGGCTGATGCCGCTGCCGCCCACGTAGAGGAATATAAACAGGTTGGTATTCAGGCTTGCGCCGCTAAGCCGATCAACTGGCAGGATCTGGATCACCTGATCAAGTCTACTGTTTTGACTGACAGGAAAAACGGTGGTGCTTAATGAAGCGGTCTGAGTGGCGGTTTACGTGACAGCTTTTAGCAAATGGCGGTCAAAATAGCGCAGTAGCGCTTTTAGTTCTTTGCCGCGTTTCAGAATTTGGCCATTTGCCCCAACTATTCGCCAGGCGCCTTGCATGTTCGCGAGCCCCGGTTCCTTGATAATTCTATAGTGAGGCACATCACTGGTCCGGCGGAACACCGAAAACACGGCCTGCTCTTTCATATGATCAATAGCATAATCGCGCCATTCGCCCGCCGCGACCAACCGGCCATATATATTGAGAATTTGTGTCAACTCAGTGCGGACAAAATAAACGGTTGCGTCACGTTTGAGGTGCGTCGAGCCTGCACTGCTGCCCTCTATATTACGCCCATGATGCAATAAAATATCGTCCATATACCCCTCAAAGATAGCTGATTGTGGGCCAGATTAGCTCAAAAAGCAAATAGTCTTGCATGGATTTTTGACCGGCCTGTGCAACGCGACTCGGCCTGCGCATCGCGTGTGGTAACATTGAGATTAGCCTCCAGTTTGGCGAGTTTTTAGTCAATTTTACGGTGAGCAGTGCGTTTTACGCGCCAAAGTGGCCAAATTTGGCTTCACCCTTGACCTTGAACTATTGAAATGGAATATTTATCTATGGGTTCATATAAAAACGAAAAACCTAAACAATAATAATAAAATAAACGACAGTTAACAGAGAGGATCTAACCAATGGGAACTCAATCCTATTACAACCGCCCGTCGCTTGGGCGTAAAACGCTTGCCGCCTTTTTGGCAGCGGGTATCGCAGCCAGTGTTGGCTATTCAGTTGCAGGCTCCGCCACAATGGCGCATGACGACGATCGCAAAGGTCGCGCCAGTGAAGATCGCGACGTTTCCGGCTTCACCAAAATCCAAGTTAAAGGCGCCATTGACCTTGAGCTGACGGCAGGCCAGGAATTTTCTGTCCATATTGAATCGCGGGCTAACCGTCTGGCTGATGTAATCACCGAAATTGATGGTGACACACTTATTATCGACATGGATGATAATGGCCGCCGTAGCTTTTGGAACAATACCAATGTTGAGGTTACTATCACCATGCCTGAGCTGAAAGAACTTGAAGTTCTCGGTGCGGTAGATGGTGAATTGCGCGACATCAAAAGCGATGATTTGTCAATTGATATTCGCGGCGCAGCTGAAGTGGATATTGAAGGCACATGCGGCACGCTGACACTGGATGTTAAAGGCGCTGGCGATATTGATGCCGATGACCTGAAATGCGAAAATGTTGAAGTGGACGTAAAGGGTGCAGGTTCTGCAACCGTATTTGCCAGCCAAAGCATTGATGCCAATGTTGCTGGTGTTGCGTCTATTTCGGTCTACGGTGATCCGAAAGATGTTCGCAAACATTCCGGCGGTCTATCGAGTATCTCGATTAAATAATCCGGCTTTTGGCCATAAACATACGTTAAATTTATGAGGGAATTGCAGATGAAAACTCTGATCAAAGCCGTATCATGTGCGGCAATCATGACTGGATTGGGCGTTGTTGGCGTTTCCGCCGACGATGCTTCTGAGCAGATGCGCGCGCTGGACACATTTACCAGCATTCGCAACAAAGGCTCGTTCGAGGTTTATGTAACTGTTGGTGAAGAACAGTCGGTGAAAGTGACGGCCGATAGCGATATTATCGACAAAGTCGAAACCGAGGTGCGCGGTGACACGCTGCATATTGAACTTGAACATAAGAAAAATTGGCGCGGTTATCGCAACATCGATGTGCTGCGAGTTGATATCACTGTTAAAAGCCTTGAGGCGGTGCGAGTTGATGGTTCGGGCGACTATGAAGTTCGTGGCCTTAGCGGTGGTGACTTTAAAGCCAATGTTAATGGATCTGGCGACATTGAGTTGATCGATGCCAAGGCGGACCGTCTTTCAATCGATATCAAAGGGTCCGGCGACGTTGCGGCGTCTGGTGAATGCAATACACTGGATGTGGAAGTTAAAGGGTCCGGCGATGTCAGTGGACGGAAGATGGCTTGCAAAAGTGGTGACATTAGTATCATGGGCTCGGGCGATGTGAGCGCGACGCTGAATGAGAGTGTTGACGTGGGCATTATGGGATCCGGTGATGTGACGGTTTGGGGCAAACCTGAAAAGGTTAAGTCACGCTCTATGGGTTCTGGCGACGTTGTGCTTCGCTAAGGACTACGTCTGACGTGAGCAAAATACCGTTTGGCCTTTTTTGGCCATAATTCAGTCATTTATGGGCCGCAATCGCGGCCCATATTTTTTTTGTTGGCCTCTGCTGGTCCGACCGGTTGCGTTCCTTGGTCCCCCTGACCTCCAGGTTCTCTTGTCCCCCGGCCGGGCCAGTTTTCTGTTCAACCACAACTCCATTTCTTGCATGTGTTATTGGGCTGTAGACCTGCTGCAAACCAGTGGCTAAAGTGTCGAATAATTTGGCCGCACCAGCGGTGACACTATTCGGCGATAAGGGGGTACCATGCTGACATTTTATGAACTTTGTGGGGCGCAATCGGACGTATGCTTTAGTCCGTTTGTGTGGCGGATAAAATTGATGCTGGCACACAAGGCCATCCCCCATCAGACCGAAACGGTTACTTTTACCGATAAATCAGCGCTCGCTGGCTCGGGCGTGAAAACAGTGCCTGTTATCAAGCACGACGAGAAGTGGGTGTCTGAAAGCCTGGATATTGCTCGATATCTGGAAGTGAATTTTTCCGGCAATCCCTTGTTTGAAACTCCTTTGGCAGCGGAGCAGTCGGTGATTGTTAACAATTGGGTCGACCGCAACATTGTCATGCCAATGTTTCCCATGATTGTGACTGATATCTATGAAGCGCTAGATGAAGCGAACCAAGAGTATTTCAGGACCACTCGAGAACCAAGGCTTGGAGGGCGTAAAATTGAGGATATGCGCGCTGGCCGCGACGAGCTTCGGGCGGCGTTTAAGGCAAATTTTGGCCCGCTTGAATCGATTCTTCAAAACAACGAATATTTATCAGGCAAGGCACCTGCATTTGCCGATTATTGCGTGATGGGCAGCTTGATGTGGCCTCATATTATCAGTAACTTTGACCCTATTGTGGAAAGCGTTGAGCTGCGGGTCTGGCGGGACCGTATGTTTGATCAATTTGATGGCTTGGCCAAGAATGCGCCAAGAGCAGTCTGAATTAATAGTGGCATTTTGGCGCTCAACCCTTGCAAGCCGCCAATTTTCAGGTATATCAGGCGATAGACCCCAATCGAATTGAAGAATAGTTCAAAAAGGAACACTGTGTGGCCGATATTCTTTTGGAAGCCCGTAATCTCAGTAAGCATTTTGGTGACCTGAAAGCGGTAGACGATATTTCGCTTAGCGTTAAAAAAGGCGAAGTTTTGGGCTTTCTGGGCCCTAACGGCGCTGGCAAAACCACGACCATGAAAATGCTGACCGGCTTTTTGGCACCGACCAGCGGTACGGCTTACATCTGCGGCGAGCAGGTAACATCTGAAAATGAGCGCGCGCGGGCGCGCATCGGTTATTTGCCTGAAGGCGCGCCGCTGTTCGGCGAAATGTCGCCGCGGTCCTTTTTGATGTTTATTGCTGAAACCCACGGCATTACCGGGCGCGAGGCAGAGGACGTAATTGAAAGCGCAGCCAGCGCTGTGAACCTTGAAAAAGTGATGGAGCAGCGGATCGAAACGTTGTCCAAGGGTTTTAAGCGTCGGGTCGGGTTGGCGGCGGCTATATTGCATGCTCCTGATGTGCTTATTTTGGACGAACCGACAGATGGTCTTGACCCTAACCAAAAACATGAGGTTCGGCGGTTGATAGAGGCTATGTCAGTTGACCGAGCGATAATTATTTCGACCCATATTCTCGAAGAAGTTGATGCGCTGTGTCATCGGGCTGTGATTATTAACCGCGGTATGGTTGTTGCTGACGGCAAACCCAGCGAGTTGCGGGCACGGTCTAAATACAAAAATGCTGTCACCATGTTATTGCCGCTGGAGAATGCTGAAAAAGCAGCAGCCGCACTTAAAGGCATCAAAATGGTTGCTGGTGTCGAGGCGGCCCATGAAGGCGAGCTGATGCGGTTAACCATTTTGGCGCGCGGTGGCGGTGACATTGCTGACACGATCGGTGACATCGCTGCGGTGAGTAACTGGCAGGTCAGCCAATATACTGTTGACCCCGGTCGGCTGGATGATGTGTTCCGTCAACTGACGGAGAAGGACGTATAAATGGGTGCGGTTAAGACAATTTTCCGGCGCGAATTTTCAAGCTATTTTGCTAGCCCGGTTGCCTATGTGTTTTTGGTGATTTTCCTGATTATGCAGGGTTTGTTTACTTTTTATCTGGGGTCTTTTTACACTCGGGAACAGGCTGATCTGGTTTCGTTTTTCACCTACCAGCCGTGGCTGTATCTGTTCCTGATGCCATCAATTGCCATGCGATTATGGTCGGAAGATAGGCGTTCGGGAACATTTGAGCTGTTGTTGACATTGCCGATACCCACGCGGGCGATTGTTATCGGCAAATACCTGGCGGCTCTGGCTTTTGCTGCGCTGGCGCTGGCGTTGACTTTCCCGATCTGGATCACGGTCAACTGGTTGGGCGCGCCCGACAACGGCGTGATTGTAACCGGCTATCTGGGGTCTTTGCTGATGGCTGCAGCCTATCTGGCGATCGGTGCGGCTATGTCGGCGATCACAAAAAATCAGGTGGTTGCTTTTATTTTAGCAGTGACGGTTTGCTTTCTGTTTTTGGTTGCCGGGTTGCCGATGGTTTTGGACACAGTGGGTGCCTGGGCGCCTGAAACACTGGTTCTGGCGGTGGCAAACCTGTCGTTCCTTAGCCACTTTGAAAGCTTGCAAAAAGGTGTCGTGACCTTAGGCGACATTGTTTATTTCGCCGCGGTCATTACCTTTTGGCTATGGGTCAATCGTATTGTGATTGAAAGCAAGCGGGAGGCCGGATGATGGAAAAGATACGTGCATTGTTGTCCAGGCGATCAACGGTTCAGCTGATTCTGGCCTCACTGGTGTTTTTGTCAGTGACTGTTATTGAAGACCGGTTTTTTCGCGCTGCGCGCCTCGATTTGACGGCTGAGCAACTATATACCCTGTCTGACGGGACACGTCAGTTGCTGGCGTCATATGACGAGCCGGTAACATTAAATTTTTATTTCTCGAAAACCTTGGCGGCGCCGTTTCCTCAGCTGTTGAGTTACGGCAAACGTATTGAGGATTTGTTGCGTGCCTTTGAGGCCCAAAATTCGGCCAACATCCAGCTGTCGGTCATTGACCCTGAAGCTTTTTCCGAGGAAGAAGACGAAGCTGTTGCGGCGGGTCTGCGCGGCATTCCGCTCAGCGATGGCTCGACCCTGTATATGGGGCTGTCGGTCAGTGATGCCGTTGACGGTGAGGCGATCATCCCTTTCTTTGCCGACGAGCGCGAAAAATTCCTCGAGTATGACCTGGTTAAACTGCTCGCCACTTTGGATACAGACAGCAAGCGCACGCTGACCTTGATGACCAGCCTGCCCATGCAGTTTGGCCCTGGCGGGCCGCAAGCGATGCTGGCGGGACAGGGGCAGCCTTATGTTCTCTACGAGCAACTATTTGAGTTCTTCAATGTGGAAGATCTGGCACCGGATTTCACGGCCATTCCCGGTGAAACCGATGTTCTGATGTTGGTGCATCCACCGGCACTGTCTGATGATCAGCTGTTTGCCATCGATCAATTTGTGCTGAAAGGCGGCCGGGCGCTGATATTCCTGGATCCACACTCTGAAGCTATCAATCCGCGCGCCACACTGCCAAGCAGCAGCAGCTTGGGGCCACTTTTGGCCTCTTGGGGCGTTGAAATGTCTGACCAGCTGGTTGTCGGCGATTCGTCGCTGGCGCAGCGCGTGCAAATGGGTGGTTTTGGACCGGATTCGGTTAAAGACTATGTATTTTGGATGGCGATTAACGATGGATTTCTATCGTCAACTGACGTGGTTACCGGTGCGATCAACAGTTTGAATTTCGCCAGTACTGGCGCGATTGCCCCAATTGAGGGCGCAACCACAGTGCTTGACCCCTTGGTCACCTCAAGTGCAGCTGCGATGCTTTACGCTTCCAGCCGGGCTGTGGGCCTGCCCGATCCGGATGGGTTGCTGCGCGATATGCAGCCTACCGGCGAGAGTTATGTTTTATCTACCCGCATTCAAGGAGCAGCCAAAACCGCTTTTCCCGACCGGGTTGCTGAAACGGTTGTCGCGGCTGGAGCTGACGCAGCTGATGGTCCTGTTGCATCCGGCGATATCAATATTGTTCTGACAGCTGACAGCGATCTGTTTGATGACCGCTTCTGGGTTCAGGTGCAGGATATGCTGGGCCAGCGCGTCGCTGTGCCACTGGCAGGTAACGGTAGCTTTGTTCTCAATTTGGCCGACCATATTTCCGGCTCGGAAGCCATGCTTGGCCTGCGCGGCCGGGGCATATCAAAACGCCCATTTGAAAAAGTTGACGAACTGCGCCGTGCGGCAGAAGCCAAATATCTTGTTGAAGAAGAAGAGCTACAAAACCGCTTGAGCGAGACCGAGGCACGTATCGCTGCGCTTGAAGGCCAAAACCCAGACGGCAACTCAGTATTGTCGGTTGAGCAGGAAGCCGAAATTGAGCGGTTCCGCAGCCAACTTCTGGAAACCAGAAAAGCCCTTCGCAATGTGAAGCGTAACTTGCGCAAAAATATTGAAAGCCTGGGCGACTGGCTGGCCTTTATCAATATTGCCCTGATGCCGATGCTGATTATTCTATATGTTCTGGCCCGGCTTGTGGTACGCCGCCGCCGAACACATCGCTTTTTGTAAGGGTTTTCAACGAAATGTCTGAACGCATGACGAATATTCTCGGGTATTTGACCCTTGCTGCTATTTTGGTTGCTATCTGGATTTTGTTCGGTGAAGACCCTGGCCGCGAGCAAGGCGGCCGCGGTGAACCTACTTTCTCCGGACTGGCGGATCGTATCAATGAAACCGCCAAACTGACCCTGCAAAAAGACGACGCAACCGTAACACTGATGCGCGGCAGTGATGGCTGGACTGTTCAGGAGCGGTTCGGCTACAGCGCTGATGATGCGAAGGTCCGGGCATTTCTGCGCGGTTTGGCAGTGTCCAAACGCCGAGAGCCCAAAACCTCTAACCCGGACAGATTTGGCAAGCTCGGATTGGCAGATGATAGCATCAATGTTCAGTTGGCGGACGATACCGGCGGCGTGCTGATAGACATAAAAATGGGTACCCGGGTTGATAACGGCCGATCGCTTACATTCATATTTCAGCCAACCGACACTCGGGCATGGCTGGTTAGCGCCTTGGAAGCTGCCTCGATGGACGCCAGCGCTTGGCTGGATGAAACTCTGCCAAATGTCGCTGAACCACGGGTTCGCTCAGTCAGCATAAATGATGCTGAGCTGGTTCGCGGGCTAGGGGAGACAGACTACAAAGTTAGCGACCTAGCCGACGACGAAACAATGGCGGCAGCGTTCCGGCGTGCAGAGCCAACTCGTACGCTTGCAAGCTTGTCGTTGGAAGATGTTCAGAAAACCGCAAACCCGCTTGCCCAACCGGTAGGAAATGTTGAGATTACAACACATGACGGCCTGAAACTGACGCTAACACTTTATGACATCAACGCCGCAACCTGGGCTCAAATTTCGGCTGTATACGATGCCGCATTGGCTGATCAGGGCGTAGCGGGCCAGTTACCTGATGCCCCCGCCGACGGCGCGGCGGAAGCTGAGGCTTTTAACGATAAAACACGTGGTTGGTTGTTTAAGCTGTCAGATTTCGATGCAGAAATACTGAAGAAAAATCGGACTGATTTTGTTGAGAAAATAGAGGCAGATGCACGGGCTTCTTGAACCCGCCTCTTGACCAATGGGTTTTGGTTCCTAAATCAAGGACAAATAATTAAAGCGCAGGCCAGTTGGCTGCGCAGTTCGGGTGCTGAGAGTGTGGCACCGCGACTATTCGGAGAGACGAGCAATGAGTAAAAAGACAGAGTCCGCAAAATCGGAAAAAATGGGCTTCGAGGCCGAAGTTTCAAAACTTCTTCATATGATGGTTCATTCGGTCTATTCGGACCGGGAAATTTTTCTGCGGGAATTGATTTCAAACGCATCTGATGCTTGCGACAAGATGCGCTACGCTGGACTTACTGATGCGGCACTTTTGAAGGACAATGGCGATTTTGGTATTTCCATTACCGTTGACCCGGACGCAAATACCATGGTGATTGCCGATAACGGTATTGGTATGAACCGTGACGACTTAATTGAAAACCTGGGCACGATCGCACGATCCGGCACGGCAAATTTTGTTGACCAGCTGACCGGCGATAGCAAATCGGACATGCAGCTCATCGGCCAGTTCGGCGTTGGTTTCTATTCTGTATTCATGGTTGCTGAAACAGTGGACGTGCGTTCGCGCAAGGCCGGAGAGGGAGACGGTTGGCTTTGGACCAGTATGGGAGAAGGGTCCTACGAAATTAGCGAAAGCGATCATCAGGGCGGCGGCACGCAAATCACCCTGCACATGAAAGACGATGCCAAGGAATTTGCCGAACAGCAACGCCTGCAAACAATCGTTTCAAAATACAGCGACCATATCGCAGTTCCAATTACGCTGGCGATTAAGGGCGGCGAAGAAGCAGACGCAGAGCCAAAGATCGTCAATGAAGGTTCGGCCATATGGGCGCGGCCAAAAGCTGACATCTCGGAAGAACAGTATACCGAATTTTACCGCAGCGTTGGTCATGCCTTTGATGACCCTGCCCTTACCCTGCATTACAAAGCCGAAGGTATGCAGGAATATACGGTTCTGCTGTTTGTGCCGACCAAGCAACCGATGGATTTGTTTGACCCGGCGCGCAAAAACCGTGTGAAGCTTTATGTGAAGCGGGTGTTTATCTCTGACGACAGCGCAGATCTCCTGCCGGGTTGGCTGCGTTTCATGCGCGGTGTTGTTGACAGCCAGGACTTGCCGTTGAACATCAGCCGGGAAATGCTGCAAAATAACCCAACGCTGGCCCGCATGTCGAAAGCGATTACCAAAAAGGTTATCAGTGAATTTGAAAAATTGGCCAAGAAGGATAACGATAAGTTTCTTGAGCTTTGGTCCGAATTTGGCCCGGTTATCAAAGAAGGCATTTACGAAGACCATGAGCGCCGCGATGCGCTGATGAAGCTGGCGCATTTCCGCACTACGGGCTCGGACGGTTGGTCGACGCTGGCTGATTACGTCGGCCGGATGAAAGACAAACAATCTGCGGTTTATTACATCACAGGCAGTGACGCTGCTGCGGTTGCCAAAAGCCCGCAACTGGAGGGCTTCCGTTCGCGCGGGATTGAAGTGCTGCTATTGTCGGACCCGGTTGATGAATTCTGGATTCAAATGGCGCCAGACTTTGACGGCAAACCATTTAAGTCGATCACACGCGGCGACAGTGACCTTAAGGATGTCGGTGACGAAAAGGCCGATGAGAAAAAGGAAAAGCCTGCCAGCGAAGGCGATATGACCACGTTGACCACACTGATGAAAGAAGTGTTGGGCGACAAGGTTTCCGACGTTCGCGCCACTGACCGGTTAACTGATACGTCGGCGTGTCTAGTTGCCAGCGACAGCGGTATGGACATGCATCTGGAGCGTATCCTGAAGGCGCATAACCAGCTTGATAGCATGACTGCTAAGGTGTTGGAAGTGAACCCATCACACCCATTGGTGAAAAAATTGGCTAAGCTTGCCGGAGGGAAAGGCGCTATCGATAGCCTTGTTGACCCGGTCTGGCTGGTGCTTGATCAGGCCAAAATCCTGGAAGGCGACCCGCTGGATGATGCCACAGCCTTTGCCCGCCGCCTGAGTAGCGCGATGGAAAAAGGATTGGCTTAGCTATTGATTTGGTATGTGCTGTTCAACATATTCCTGCGCGGCGGTGACACCGCGCCTAGCTTTTTTGGTAAGTTCTGTTGGCTCATAGTAAAAGTCTGAAATTACTTTCATAGCCTCTTTCTGTTGTTCAGTTGTCAAAGCATTTCTTATTAAATCAATGCTCTCCTGCGTCGACGGGTCAATTGTCTTAGTGCCAATTATCGCGGCGAGCTTAAGGTAAGAATAGGATAGTGTTGGGTCTTTCTCGACGCCCAATCCATCTCTATAGGCAATATGCAGCATAAGGATCGATTGAGGCCAACCTTGCTTTGCGGACGCTGTCCACCATTCAAGCGCTTCTTGGTATTTGCCTTTCTGCGCATAAGAAAGGCCCACATCGTATTGAGCTAAAGAGTATCCCGCATTTGCTGCAATCAGCTTATACTTAAGAGCAAGTTCGTTATCAATGTGTACAACCTTTTGCCCTTGGCCTGCGTAGTAACATCCAAGTTTATATGCACCTAATGGGTGATTAGAGGCTGCAGATTTGACGAACATCTCGAATGCTTTTTCAATATCAACACTTGTACCAATACCGTTATTGTAAAACATGCCAAGATTATATTGAGCTTCCGCGTGACCGTTTTCAGCTAGATTTTTTGTAGCATGGAACAATTTCTCACTCTCATCAGCAAGCGCTGGCCAAGACTGAAAAAATGCTATCAATAACAACATTTTTTTCAAAATATTCGCCCCCAAGGCAGGAATCTGTAACTCGAGGTTAGAGAGGGGAGTACATTTTGGTCAAGGAAAAATCATTTCGGCAAAAACTCTGTCATTAATTTATCCCTTAATGCGGTTGATCTGGTCCGTTAACAGGCTGACAAGATCGCTGTTGTGCACTCCTCTTTCACTCATTGAATTGATCAAGCTTTCCAGTTGAAATTCAGCCGTATGCAAGTTGTTGTTGGCGGCGTTACTGAGAGCGTTCGGATGAATGAAGGTGCCCTTGCGCCCTGCAGTTTGGATAATCCGCTGGGCTTCCAATTGTTTGTATGCTTTGGCAACAGTGTTGTGATTGAGGTCAAGATTGTCTGCTAGTTGGCGAATAGAGGGCAGACTAAGGCCGCTTTCCAGACTGCCTGACAAGACGCCTGCAATTATTTGAGCGACAAGCTGCGCATATACAGGTGTTGCGTCTGATACATTTATTTCGATTTCCATGAGGAAGGATTATACTATTTTGTACTGTATTGCAATACTACAAAGTAGTATAATGTAAAAACTAGAAGCAAATATCACATTGGGAAGCTATTTCAACTTGCGAATTTTCACACCGGTAATCTGGTTCTTGCTGCGCGCGGTAACTTCAAACCGGTAACCATGAAAGGTAAAGCGGCTGCCAACGATCGGTATGGTTTCGGCTTCAAAGATAACCAGTCCAGCAACCGTGGTTGCTTCCTCGTCGGGTAGCTTCCAGTCAAACATACGGTTCAGGTCGCGAATGGTTACCGAACCTTCCGAGACCACGGTGCCATCATTGTATGAGCGAACTCCTGGCAAGTCGAAATCATGTTCGTCGGCTATGTCGCCGACAATTTCTTCCAAAATATCTTCCAGTGTCACCAGACCCTGAATGTCGCCGTATTCATCCACCACCAATGCAAAATGAGATTTGCGTTCAAGAAAGGCGTTTAGCTGTTCTTTCAGGCTTGTGGTTTCGGGTACAAACCACGGCTTGGTCATAATGCGCTTTACGTGGAAGCGGTGCATCTGTCCGCCGGTGCGGCGCAGCGCGCGCAGCACGTCTTTGGCATGCAGTACACCGACGATATTTTCGGGTTCGTTTTCAAAAAGCGGCAGGCGGGTGTAGGCACTGCGAACCACTGCAGCGATGATGTCGTCAGTCGGCGCATTTACATCGATCATCTGCATGCTCTTGCGGTGGATCATCACATCTTCGATGGTGACCTCTTCCAAATCGAGGATTGAGCCCAGCATATGCTGGTCTTCCTTGACGATGCCGCCTTCATGGCGGTGCAGGTCGATCGCTCCGCGAATTTCTTCCTGTGCGGACAGGGCGTTGTTGATTGAGGAAATATCAACGCCGAAAATCCGCAGGGTTATGCGGACAATTTTCTGCACCAGTGACACGATAGGTGCAAAAACAAACACAACGACGCCGATAACCCGTGAAACAGCCAGCGCCATTTTTTCGGTATTGGCGATGGCGTATGACTTGGGCAGCACTTCGGCGAAAATAAGCACCAGTGCCGTCATAACAATGGTGGCGTAAAAAACGCCGTCGTCGCCCATCAGCGTTAAGAACAAGCTTGTTGCCAGCGCTGATGCCAGAATATTGACCAGATTGTTGCCCAGCAATATGGCGCCGATTAACCGTTCGCGGTTATCTATCAAGCGTTCCACTCGTTTGGCCCGCTTGTCATTTTGCTTTGCCATGTGATGAATGCGCGCCTTTGACGCCGCGGTGAGCGCGGTCTCAGACCCGGAAAACAGGCCAGACAACAACAGCAGGAAAAATATGATGCCGGTGATGGTCCAGAATTCGGTGGTAAATAGTTCGGCGGCGGCCATTACCGCGGATCCTTTATGTTAAGTTGGAGCATGTCAGAGTGAATCTTGCAGGACAGCGTGAATAATTTCAAGGTCGACGCCGTGGTGAATCGCTGCCGACCCTATGCCGCCGAGTACAAACCCGATTGTACCGGCCTCAACTTTTTTGTCCTTGGTCATATGGGTCATTAACGCGTCAGCTGTCATGGCGCGGCCAACTTCGCGCGCGGATGTTTTCATGCCCACAGCGGTAAAGTGTGATCTTACGCGCTCAAGGTCCTCGATTTTCGCCAGGTCCAGCCGGGTCGAGGCGTCGAGCGCCATAATCATGCCGATGGCCACCGCCTCGCCGTGTAGTAATATTCCCTTATAACCACATTCTGCTTCCAGGGCATGGCCGAAAGTGTGACCTAAATTCAGCAATGCTCGTTTGCCGTTTTCTCGTTCGTCTTCAGCGACAATGCGCGCTTTGGCGGCGCAGCTGTGGGCAATGGCTTGGGCGCGCGCGCTGGTGCCCGCTGCCCCGGCCTCACGGTCAACGATTTGCGGGCCTTGGTCTTCAAGCCAGCTGAAAAAATCCAGGTCGTCGATAACGCCGTATTTCACAACCTCGGCGTAGCCAGCCAACAGTTCGCGCCGAGGTAATGTCTCCAGGGTTGAGATATCGATGATGACGGCTTTGGGCTGGTAAAAAGCCCCCAAAAGATTCTTGCCCTGCGGCATATTGATGCCGGTTTTTCCGCCAACGGAACTATCTACTTGTGCAAGCAAAGTGGTTGGAATTTGCACAAAATTTATTCCGCGCAGCACGGTTGCGGCCGCAAAACCTGCCAGGTCGCCGATCACCCCGCCGCCAAACGCGATGATTGTGTCGCTGCGGTCGATGCCAGCTGCGAGCAGGCCGCTGACCAGGCTTTCATATTGCGCTGTTGATTTGGTGGCCTCGCCGGGGTTCAGGATAAACCATTTGGCTTCAATACCGCTGTCTGATAGCGCGGCTTTCAACCGGTCTCCCTGATGGGTCATAACGGTCGATTCGCTAACTACGAAAACGCGTTTGGCTCTCAGGAGCGGGGTCAGAAATTCGCCAACAGTATCCAGAAGTTGCTCGCCTATATGAATATCGTAAGACCTGTCGCCCAGGTCCAATGTCATTGTTTGCATGGCGGTATTCGCAGTATCAGGCACGTATCAAACCCTTGTTTTCCAGTGTCTGGATGATGGAATTAACCACGGTATCATGGGGCCCATCGGATGATTGCACCTTAATGTCAGCCTCTGCGTATATCGGACCGCGTTCTGCCAGCAGTTTTTTGAGGGTTTCTTCTGGGTCTCCCTCCTGCAAAAGAGGGCGTGTGTCTCGCCGAGATGTGCGTTCAACCAACACATCAAGCGCAGCGTCCAGCCATATGGTAATGCTTTTTTCTTTCATTAATGTGCGGGTTTCTGCGTTAACGAACGCTCCGCCGCCGGTTGCCAGCACTCGCGGGGGACCGTCCATCAGGCGCGAAATCACCCGCCGTTCACCGGCGCGGAAATAGTCTTCGCCGTACGTTGAAAAAATATCGCCGACCGTCATTTGGGCGGCTTTTTCTATCTCAAAATCAGAATCGGCAAACTCCAGTCCCAGGCGTCGGGCCAAGCGACGGCCCACTGTGGTTTTCCCCGCTCCCATAAGTCCGACCAGCACAATAGTTTGCCCTACCGGCGGCACTTTGTCCCTCGGTTGGTCATCTTGTTGGTTCGTATGTGAAGCGAGTTCTGACATAGCTGTCATTTATAGGGTCTATATGGCTGTCGCAAAGGCTTTTTGTTGCTCCGCAGCGTAATATTGGCTCAGTGGGTCATAATTTCGACACTTGCCACAATCAAGCTTGTGCCATTGGTCGACTATCAGTCGGTATGATCGCTGGACTTGATGCGTCGCTGGACTTATAAAAAGCTGATAGCTTGCTTCTTGTTGGCTGGGACATGGATTGATTGCGATAGAAAGTGTTTAAATGTCGAAACTAACACAGATTTTGTTGGCCGTAGCCGCGCTGTTAATTGTTGGCGGCGGTTTGTTTTTGATGACCTGGGATATTCCAGCGCCGTCTGAAAAGGTGAGCAAAACCCTGAGCAACGATCGTTTCCCGTCATAGTCAAGAAGCAGCCTGGATAGCGAAATGGTTCTGGCAATTAGATGGCTTTGATAATGAAACGGTTTTGGCAATGAAACAAACATTGATAGCGAAACAAAAATATTTGCATCGCCGGTTTGTTCTTTGCCTGGCAACCGCTAGCTTTCTCGCGATTGGCACCGCCGTTGCCGGCATATCAGTCAGTGCTCAGGATCAGGACGATCAAGCCGATGAGGTCGAGCAGGCTCAACCTGACGATCCACAAACGGGTGATCTGGAATCAGATATTTCGGATGACAATAAACGGCCAACAAAAAAGACACTGTACTTCATCGGACCCAAAGTAACCTCGGAGCGTCAGCAAGGCCCGAGTATCGGCGCACCGACATCTATATTGCCCAAGCCGCTGGTTGCCAAAGGGTCTGTTCCAGTGCCACTGCCTGTCCCGCAGGACGCTGTGGCCGATGAGAATATTCCTAAAACAGAAGTGGATATTCCAACAAATGAAGGCGTTGGTCCTAGCGGAACAGTTGGTCAACCAGACGGCGATGAAAACCGATCTATTGGTGGCATACAGCTTTTGGGCGAAAGGCAAGACCCAACTGATGCTGGCGCAGAACAGACACCAGACGGTGGCCCCGGCCCAGACGGTGGAACTGGGCCAGACGCTGTTGGCGGTATTCAGGAAGGCTCGTTGGAGCGGATTGATCCGTCCGGTCTTGCAGTGCAGGGGCTTGCAAACTCCATTGAAACTGTTTGGCAGGGTTATGGTCGTGCGGAAATAAAAATATTCTTGGATCGGCTGGCGCAGCCATCCTTTTCGCCCGCGCTGACCCGTCTCGCGGGCTCAATTGCGGGATCGGGGTTTTCGCTGCCTGCCCCGAGCGGCCAGGACGACATTATAAAAATTATCGAGGCGCGGCTTGGGGTTTTTGAAGCAAGCGCGAATGCAACTGCTTATGTGAATTTGATTGAGGGATTGCCGTCCGACGTTGATTGGTCTGCTCTGTCGCGGCATTTTGTGCGTGCACATCTGTTAAAAAGCGAACTGACTGATGCCTGCCTGATCGCGGAAGCCGAGCGGGAGCGAGACGTCGACCCATATTGGCTGCGTTTGGCAGCCTTTTGTATGGCGGCAACAGGCAATCGTATTGGTGTAGACTTTCAGCTTGGTATTTTGGAAGAAACCACTCAGATTGAGCCAATTTTTTACCAATTGTTGGATCAAATACTCATTGAAGCCGAACAGCCTCCGGGTGCTGTTTTGTCTGAGCGGATATCTATTGAGGGGGCGCTTCAAGCCGATGTTTTGACCGTGGCAATGGCCCGTTTGGCGCGCGCCAAAGTAACGGCAATTGCGGCAAAGGGCCTTAACCCGCTGGCCATTCCGTTGTTGCTCGAAAATCCGTCTTTGTCGATTGAGGCGCAGAGTATGCTTGTCGCTTTTCTAATCGAACGCGGAATCGGTAGCGGTGAAGCCATGGCGGCTTTTGCTCGATCGATTACGCTGCAAGACGGAGAAGCGCAGGCTGCGCTATCTTTTGCTGCACAGGCAGCACAGATTCTGGCGGACCAAGGACCGATCGATGCGGTGGCTGATCGGACGCAGTTGATAGTAGCTACGCCAGATGCGGAAGTACCAGTTGTCGATGAAAACCGTTTGCAAACAACGTTGCTTGCGTTGATCGCGGGTGCGGGGACTGAGGCGCAAAAAATTCCTGCACTTAATTATTTTTGGCAACGTGCGACAGACAATGGAAAGCAAGCGGCGTTCGCGCCGGTTATTGCCGCCCTTACTCAACCAGGCGGATTTGCTGAACTCGCTGATCTTACGGCAGATTTGCGTGCAAATTTAGCCAGGTCGGCGACATTGTCCGGTAATGAGCAACGCGCCAACGATTGGTCGAGAGGGCTGCGCACAAGTGTTGCAGGCCAAAACCTCGAAGTAGACAAGGCACTAATTGCTTTGTGGCCATTGCTCGCCGTGGGCGAAGACCAACTTGCGGTAAATTCCGCCAATCGTCTGGCGCTATGGTGGCAACAACAGGTGGCAGGCCCACAGGCTTTTGAGCGGGCTAACTTGCTGTTTAGCGTGATGGACGCCGCCGGCGGTGCGGTGCCTGAAGGTTTGTGGCTAACAATTGCAGACGGTCCAACAGCTTTTGAGGGCGTTATGATTTCCCCAGCACTGTGGCGCAAGTTCGAGATAAACGTGCAGCGTGAAGACCCACTGGCCGCCTTGTCATCATTGTATCAGCTTCTGAGCGAAGTTAGCCCGGCAGACCTGCCACCGGCGATATCTGGTGTGTTGATATCGGGGCTTAAGCGATTGGGCTTTGAGGACACAGCAAAAACGCTGGCGTTGGAAATCCTGATTAGCCAGAAACTTTAACCACCATGTCCGACGCCGACCTTGTTGATCAGTTTTTGGAGATGCTGGCTGCGGAACGCGCATGTGCTGTTAACAGCTTATTGGCCTATCGCAGCGATATTGAAGATTTTATGGCCTGTACACCTCTTCCGCTTATAGAGGTTGATGCGGAAGCAGTGCGGGCTTATCTGGCCGGCCTGCACAAGCAGGGCCTTAAGACATCAACGGTGGCACGCCGGTTGTCGGCTATTCGCCAGCTTTTTTTGTTTATGTTCCGCGAAGGCCTGCGCAGCGATAACCCAGCTAAAAATATTGAAAGTCCGCGCTTGCCGCAGGTTTTGCCAAAAATACTTTCTGACAGCCAAGTGGAAAAATTGCTGGATACTGCAGAGCAAGCGACAGCTAGCGGCAACATCAAGGCCCTGCGCGCACACGCGCTGCTGGAAACGCTTTATGCAACCGGTTTACGGATCAGTGAATTGGTCAGCCTGCCACGCCGGGCCGTTGGGCCAGACACAACCATGATTATGGTGCGTGGCAAAGGTGGTCGTGAGCGGATGGTGCCGCTTGGTGGCAAAGCCCGACGTGCCTTGATGACTTATCTCGAGGCTTTAAGGGTAGTAGACGCGGGAAAAGGCTCTGTCGCTGATCGCAGCAGCACGGTAAGCGGATTTCTGTTCCCGTCCAGGGGCGCAGAGGGACACCTGACGCGGCGGCGCGTTGGGCAGATGCTGAAAAGCCTGGCGGTTGAAGCAGGACTGGAACCCACCAGCGTTAGTCCGCACAAGCTTAGGCATGCATTCGCAACTCATTTACTGTCAAACGGCGCTGACCTGCGTGCGGTACAACAGATGCTGGGGCACGCGGATATTTCAACAACCCAGATTTATACTCATGTGCTTGAAGAGCGGTTAAAGAGTTTGGTGTTGACCAAGCATCCGCTTGCAGAAGACTGATGGCAAGTGGTTGAAAGGCAGGGCTTGCCGGGCACGGCCTTGCATTTGGTCATCAGTGCGCTTACATCGAATCTAGGTGAGAGCCGCGAGCGAAACCTTTGTGGTTTCGAATGATTACAAGCCTTGACAAGACAGCTCGGTTTAGTGATTTTGCGCTCGCGAACAAAACATGGTTAACTGCATAAAGCTGACCAAACCTAAACGACGAAAGATAAGGATATGATGACATTCCTTGAGTTCGAGAAACCAATCGCCGAACTGGAAGGCAAGATCAGAGAATTGAGAAGTTTTTCTGGTGGGTCTGGTGATGTTGATATTTCGTCGGAAGTTGGGCAGTTGGAAACCAAGCTTGGTAAACTGCTCAAAGAAACTTATGCCGGTTTGACGCCCAGCCAAAAAATACAGGTTGCCCGTCATCCGGAGCGGCCTCATTTTACCGACATTGCCAATCACCTTCTGGAGGATTTTACTCCGCTCGGAGGTGATCGTGTTTTCGGCGAAGACGCAGCGCTGCTCGGTGGTTTGGCGCGTTTTCGCGGCGAGGCCTGTGTGGTAATGGGCCATGAAAAGGGTTTAGACACTGAGGGTCGCCTCAAGCATAATTTTGGGATGGCGCGCCCTGAGGGATACCGCAAAGCCATTCGTCTGATGGAGATGGCTGACCGATTTGGTTTGCCTGTGATTACACTGGTTGACACGCCGGGTGCTTATCCGGGGGTCGGCGCCGAAGAACGCGGGCAGGCTGAGGCTATTGCTCGCTCAACTGATACATGTTTGTCGCTGGGTGTGCCGGTGGTTGCCTGTATTGTCGGCGAAGGCGGCTCTGGCGGAGCTGTTGCTATTGCCGCTGCAAACCATGTGCTGATGATGGAACACGCCATCTATTCGGTTATTTCGCCGGAAGGCTGTGCATCTATTCTGTGGCGAACAAATGACAAGGCACAGGACGCCGCTATTGCTCTGAAAATAACCGCGCAGGACTTGTTGGGTCTGGGTGTGATTGATGGCATTGTGCCGGAACCCCTGGGCGGTTCGCATCGCGACCCGGAGCGCGCCTTGAATATGCTCGGTGATCATATCGAAAACGGCTTGCGCGACATGGCAGGGCTGGACAACTCGCGCCTGAAGCAAATTCGTCGAGATAAATTCCTGGCGCTGGGTGACAAAAACCTGAATTAGGGTTTGCCGAAACCAGTGTAGAGTTACTGGTGAATTTCCCAAAAGTTACGACTGACGGTGTGCCAGAATAGACTGTGTTTTTTGCTGCACGAGTTTTTGCCACAGAAATTCCTGTGCGTGCCGCGAATCGCCGTAAATTATGGGCTTTTGTTACTGGCTTTTGCGCCTGCCAAAAATTCACACCAAGACAGGGCAATGAGTGAGCGTCGCAAACACCAGATATTGTGGGCGTTTAAAAGTTTTACCACTTTATCTTGACGAGAGGCTGCATTCGCCCTTATCTTAAATTTCACAACGAGCGAAATGCGGTCCAATCGGGGGACATCGGGCGGGCTGCTTCGTAAGATATTGAAAATAAAGAATAAGTTGATTTTGTTCGACTTTTGTTCTCCAATCGGGCAACCTTGTCAGGTTTCCCGAAGCGAGGAAGGAGTCTGCGTCTCGGATTCAAACAAGGATTCTGGCCGCATTGAAATCAAAATCAAATTGTTATCAGGGTCTGGAAACCGGGACGGACGAGGGAGTAAGAGGCAAAGATGTTTGAAGTAACTCATTTCGAGCATGGCGGTGCTGTTGAGATTGACCGCAATAAAGACGAACTGTTGACTGAATTTGGCAAAGCGACCCTGACGGACCGCTATTTGATGCCAGGGGAAAGTTATCAGGATTTGTTCGCGCGCGTTGCCTCGTTTTACGGCGATGACGCTGCGCATTCACAGCGACTTTACAATTATATTTCTAACCTTTGGTTCATGCCTGCAACACCTGTGCTCTCGAACGGTGGTACCAATCGGGGATTGCCGATTAGCTGTTTTCTCAATGAAGCGCAGGATAAGCTGGGTTCTATTGTTGACCTATGGACAGAGAATGTCTGGCTTGCGTCCCGCGGTGGCGGCATTGGCTCTTATTGGGGTAATTTGCGATCGATAGGTGAAACAGTTGGCGGCGTTGGTAAAACCAGCGGTATCATACCGTTTGTACGCGTGATGGATAGCCTGACGCTAGCAATTTCCCAAGGCTCATTGCGTCGTGGTTCTGCGGCGATTTATCTGCCAGTTAGTCACCCTGAGATTGAAGAGTTTGCTGAACTGCGCCGGCCAACCGGTGGTGATCCGAACCGGAAAACACCCAACCTGCACCACGGTGTATTGATTTCAGATGCCTTCATGCGTGCCGTGGAGGCCGATGAAGAGTGGGCGCTGACGAGCCCGAAGGATAACCATGTTGTTCGTACTGTATCGGCGCGCGGCCTGTGGATTCGTCTGCTGACTGCCCGCGTTGAAACTGGCGAGCCCTATTTCATCTATTCGGATACTGTAAACCGGCAAATGCCGGAGCACCACAAGCTAGCGGGACTAACGGTTAAAACATCCAACTTGTGTGCTGAAATTACCCTGCCAACCGGGGTTGACCATTTAGGTAACGAGCGTACGGCTGTTTGTTGTTTGTCCAGTTTGAACCTCGAGCATTTCCAGGCATGGAAGGATGACAAGAACTTCATTCCTGACGTGATGCGGTTCCTTGACAATGTGCTTCAGGACTTCATTGATCGGGCGCCAAGCGAAATGGCAAAGGCCCGCTATGCGGCCATGCGCGAACGGTCTGTTGGGCTAGGTGTTATGGGTTTCCATAGCTTCTTGCAGAACAATATGATTCCGTTTGAAAGTTCGATGGCGAAATCATGGAATTTCAATATTTTCAAACATATTGAAAAGGAAGTGAACCGAGCCTCTGAAGCTTTAGCGTTTGAGCGCGGCCCGTGCCCGGATGCGGCTGATTACGGCATGATGGAGCGGTTCTCCAACAAAACGGCGATTGCGCCAACGGCGTCTATCTCCACCATTTGTGGCGGTGCCAGTCCGGGAATTGAACCAATTGCGGCTAATAGCTATAATCAGAAAACTCTGTCTGGTAATTTCATTGTTCACAATCAGGCCTTGACCAAGCTGCTTGATGAAAAAGGCAAGAACACCGACGAAATTTGGACCTCGATCACGATCAATGAAGGCTCGGTTCAGCATTTTGACTTCCTGACCCAGGATGAAAAAGATGTGTTTAAAACCGCCTTTGAACTTGACCAACGCTGGGTGGTTGAGCTGGCCGCAGACCGTGCGCCGCATATTTCGCAGGCGCAGTCAGTGAACATATTCCTGCCTGCAGATGTGCATAAGCGCGACTTGCACCAGATTCATTACCAAGCATGGAAAAAGGGCTTGAAAAGCCTGTATTACTGCCGCTCCAAATCAATAGCGCGCGCTGAGGTTGTTGCAACTGGCTCTACCAAAGCGTCGCAACGAGAACAGGAAAAGCAGCTGGAACTGGCGGCGGCCAATTCAACAGATTATGAAGAGTGCCTTGCTTGCCAGTAGCGGAGCGAAGTCAGCTTTAAAGTAATTGTAAGAAAAGCCTTCAGGTGTAGTGTCTGAGGGCTTTTTACTTGGTTAGACCGGCACCCGGGTGGTTTGTTTTAATTCCCTGAGCGTTATGTTTGACCGCACATGAGTGACACCCTCGAGTTTGAAAATAAAGTTATTCAGGAACTGATCATAATCATTCATATCTTTTGCGATGACGCGTAGAACAAAGTCAGCATCACCTGTCGCGGTGTAACATTCCATTATGCTCGGGTGTTTGATCAATTCTTTCTCGATATTTTCGACAATTTCGTTGGACTGTCGTTCAACCGAAACATGGGTGAAGGCGCATACATTGTAGCCCAATTTCTCGCGGTCCAAGACTGCTCGATAACCGGTGATGATGCCAACTTCTTCAAGACTTTTTAGTTTGCGCCAGCATGTTGCTGACGACATGTTTGCCCTAGCCGCTAAATCGTTGGATGAGCTTCGGCAATTGTCTTGGAGGGCGGTTAAAAGCCCCTTGTCTGATTTGGCTATGATCATAACTGGATTGCCTAAAAATGATGGCGTGATGATCCATATATATCATTTTTTTGCAAATTGTGGCATATTTTTTTCAATTATGATCAAATTTCTGCGAAATTTGAAACGCACAGCGATCAATGCTGTGATAAACATGCAATTCATTTCATGACATGCTGAAGGACTGGCAACGCCAACCATTATGACTGACCAATCTGCAAGTGCTGAAGCGCAATCTGATCTGGATAATTACACACTCGATGATCGCTTTCGGCGGGAAAGTGGCCGGGTGTTTTTAACCGGCACCCAAGCGCTGGTTGCTATTCTGTTGGCGCAACGGAAAAGCGACAGACGCCAAAACCTGAACACCGCTGGTTTCATTAGCGGTTACCGTGGCTCGCCGGTTGGTGGTGTTGATCAGGCGCTGTGGCGTGCTAAGAAATTTCTCGAAGCTGATGATATCGAGTTTTTGCCGGCAGTGAATGAAGATCTTGCTGCAACCGCAGTTCTTGGTACCCAGCAAGTGGAGTCAGAGGCAGATAAAACCGTCGATGGTGTTTTCTCCATGTGGTACGGCAAGGGGCCCGGCGTTGATCGGGCGGGTGATGCACTCAAACACGGTAACGCATACGGTTCGTCGCCGACAGGCGGTGTGCTGGTTGTGGCGGGCGATGACCACGGCTGTGTATCTTCAAGTATGTCGCATCAATCTGATGTCGCACTTATGTCCGGCTACATGCCCACGATCAGCCCTGCAAGTATCGCTGAATATATTGAATTTGGCCTTTATGGTTACGCCCTGTCGCGTTTTTCCGGCATGTGGATCGGTTTTAAGGCCATATCCGAAGTCGTGGAAAGCGCCGCGTCGGTGGAACTGCCCGCTGCACGGGAGTTTGTCGAACCGACAGATTTCAAGATGCCGGAAACCGGTCTTAATTACCGTTGGCCAGACCTGCCAGGTATGCAAATTGAAACCCGCATGAAAGACAAGGTGGGTGCTGTTCGTGCCCTCGCGCGTGCAAACCCGATTGATCGCGCAATATTTAACAACCCGAAGGCAACCTACGGCATTATTACAACTGGCAAAGCCCATCTGGATGTGATGGAGGCGCTGGCTTATCTGGGTATCGATGAGACCAAGGCGGCAG
>JAAHTG010000154.1_pt2 | contig 58623 bp, 16 predicted proteins | sample 6116081 | NCBI WGS metagenome assembly JAAHTG01 (sample SAMN13939989, study PRJNA603662) | sponge metagenome | isolation source: marine sponge | host: Mycale hentscheli | place: New Zealand | collected 2005 | reverse complement strand
GGTCTCTTCCAAAGAACTGGCATGTTATCCTGACTACTAATCCAGACAATGGTGACTATAATGTTACTAGTCTTGATGTAGCTCAGAAAACTAGATTTATTTCTGTTGAATTAAAATATGATTCTGATGTTTGGGCTAAATGGGCAGAACATGCTAATATTGATGGTAGATGTATAAACTTTATGTTAATGCATCCAGAACTAGTTACTCAAAAAGTTAATCCTAGATCTATAACTACCTTTTTTAATGCAATTAGTTCTATTAAAAAGTTTGATGCAGAATTACCTTTAATTCAAATGATTGGTGAGGGTTCTGTAGGTGATGATTTTAGTTCAATGTTTACTATGTTTATTAATAATAAACTTGATAAGATTATTATGCCTAAAGAAGTGATAGAAAAAGATGAGCAGTATGTATTAAACACATTAGCAAGTGCTGTTGGTCAAGGAGATGAATTTAGAGCTGATATTTCTAGTGTTATTGCCACCCGTGTAATCAATTATTCTGTAGCTTTAGCTGACAAAGGTTCAATAGGAAAACCTGTAATTGATAGAATTGCTGTACTTGTTACAGATTGTAAATCTTTTACTGATGATCTTAAATATTATATGGTAAAAGAAATTGTAAACGGAAACAAAATTAAGTATCAGAAATTGATGATGGATCAGAAGGTGGTCAAGATGGCTGTAAAGTAAATCAACCATAGAAGGTTTCCACTTTAAAGAATCAAAATTATAATTAAAAACAAATATAAAGGGGGGTAATTCCCCCTTTTTTAAAAAGTAAAAAAAAATGAAAAAAACTTTTAAATGCAAGGTAACTTATTGTGATGTCGAGAAAGTAATAGATTATCTTGAAATAGAACCCATGATTGTTGGAGATAAAGATGAGGTTCTTTTACAAATAGATAATAAAGCATATGACCCTACTAAAGGAGATAAATTTTATTTTCTACCAGGTGTTAGTATACCAAGAGTAAAATTAAAAGATTTAAGTATAAATTTTGGAATAAAGTCAACACGAAAACTAGAGGATGCAACTCACGTGTTTGCTGGAAAAAGTACTATGAATAAAATAAGTGACAGGACTTGGTGTTATAAAGTGTCTGTGGAAGTATTTCAAAAAGTATATGAAATTATGTCAAATGACAAAGATGTAGATGATTATTATTGTGAAAAACTTAAGGTAGCTTTAGAAAATAATGAAAGTGATTCTGTGTATATGAATTATGAAACAGCAGCTATTTTTAGAAATACAGAAGGAGATATTTTTAATGAAATCCGTGAAGAATTTAAAATAAAATCAGTACTAAGAAATAGTACTTATTGTACGACACTTAATCAGGATTTTGTAGAAGAACTTACGGTAATTGAAAATAATAACATACCTATTTTAGATGAATCAGAGTTGTTAAAACATATTAATGGTGATGATGCTACTATTATAGATGATAATACATTTAATCAATTGTCAGCTATGTTTATGAGTCATGATGAAGATAACACAGTTTTAGCTATGGAGATTATGGCAAATTGTAATTATACAGAAAGTTTGTTATATCTAGAAATGTTATTTAAAGAGAATTCTTATAGAATGGAAAAAAGCAGAACTAAAAATCATGTAAACTTCAAAGGATTACTTGCGTTTTTAAATAAAGATAAGTCATATATGTCTACTGATCTTGACGAGATAGTAAAGTCTTTAAGAGATAATAACGTTTTAAATACTGAAAGCTTAAATATCATTCTAAATAAATACAATGAAGAAATACTTGCTCATGGAGGGACTGATGTTTTTGAAGTAAAAACAATAACTGTTAATAAAGAAATTACAGAAGAGCTTAATTGTAATTATAAATTTACTTGTAAAGATGATTATATAAAAGAAGAAGAAGATGTTGTAGAAATTCATGGTAATCTAGAAGAAATGCAAGAATCAACTATTACTGAAGATGTAGAAGAAGAATTAAAAACAAATACACAGGAAGAACCTGTTGAAATTAAAATAAATGAAGATGGAGAAGGACAATCAACAAAAAATGACTTTAACTGGTTCTAAGGAGCTTAATGAGTTTTATGAAAAGAAGTTTTATTTTAGCTATAGTGGTTTAAATAAATTACTTTATTCTCCAGCAATGTTTTATAATCATTATATTCTCAAACAAAGAGAAGATAGTATAGACCCTCACCTCGTAGGAGGTAGGGTTTTACATTGTCTTTTATTTGAACCTGAAAATTATAATGAAAATTTTATATCATTGTCGGGGAAGCTTCCAACAGATAGTCAAAGAAAGATTATTGACAATATTTTTAAAATTCATTTGGATATTGGAAATAATTCTCTAACTTTGGAGGACCACTCACAGCAGATACTTACCGAATTAACTTACGTAAATCTTTATCAATCTTTTAAAACAGATGAACAAAGAACAAAGAAAATCTTAACTGTTCAGAACAAAGAATACTTTGAATTTCTTAAAAATAGTCAAGGCAAAACAATAGTAGATGCACCAACTTTAGATTCCTGTAAAATACAGTTGGAAATACTTAAAAGTAATGATGATGTAAGAACGTTATTACAACTTGACAAAACAGAAGAAGATACTCATATAGAAGTTTATAATGAATTACATCATAAAATGGATCACAAGAAACTCCCTTTTGGGTTGCATGGTTATCTAGATAATGTTGTAATTGACAATGATTCTAAGACAATATTTATTAATGATTTAAAAACAACAGGTAAGTCAGTGGCAGATTTTGCTGATGCCGTTGAATACTATAGATATTGGATCCAAGGTGCAATGTATTTTATGTTAGCTGCGGATAAATTTCTTAAAGATTTACCTGAAAAAGAAAATTGGAAAGTGCAAGTAACGTTTATTGTAATAGATAAATATAACTTAGTATATCCTTTTCAAGTTTCTAATATAAGTATGCAAGTATGGAATGAAAAGTTTTTTGAAATATTAAGAACTGCAAAATGGCATTATGATAACAAAAAATATGACCTTCCATATGAATTAGCAAAAGGTAACTTTAAATTGTAAAATACAATATGGCTTTAACTTCTATTTATAGAAAATATTTTCAAAAGTCCAAAGTGTTTATATATCCACTTTTGGGCATTAAACGAGGTTTAAGTGTAGTTCCTAAAGAGACATATGTTTCTTGGAATACGCACTATGAACCTGATGATATGAAATTGATATGTGTGTATGATTATAGAGTAGATGAAGAATATCAAAAAATAGAAAAAAATATTCTTTTAGAACATAATAGATTATCTGATTATATAAAAATTAAATCTGAAGTAGTTATAGTGTTTGATTTTTCTGATTTAGATGATGATTGGTCCCATTTTATTAATGGTAGATACAGTCAACTAAGTAAAAAAACTAAACAGAAGATTCTTGCATTTTTTGATCTGCATGGTGGTAATTATGCTTATATGCATAGTTATTTAATACCTGAAAAGTATTATAATAATTATGCTGATTTGTTAGGTGTTAATGTTAATGTACTCAAAGATGTTAAAGAATTATGTAATAAACCAGATCTTGAAAAAGAAAATTTGATTTTAGAAGTTGCTGATTTAAATGATATAGAAGAAAATAATTTATTAAATTTGTCAAAACCAAAGAAAAATGAATAAATCAATGATGCTTGTCCAATCAAGTTGGCAAGAAGATCAAACTTTTAAATTGATTCCAATAGATGAATCAAGTCCTTATGTAGAATGTATATATGACCCTCAAACTAAAGTTTTTGTTGTAATTACAAAAATTAAAAAATTTAGTTTACATATGTTACCTAAATTAGATGATTACGGACAACCAGTAACAGGTAGTAAAGGTGCAAGACAAGAAAGGCATAAAATAGAAGTGTTTCAAGAATTCTATATTGAAGATGAAACCGCAATTACAGAGTTGATAAAACACTTTGCAATAAATGAATCAAAATTTGATTACAAAACATTTATGAAAAAAAAGAAAAAAGAAGTAAAAAGTAAATAAAACATAATAATTATAAAAAAGAGGGTGATTAGTTTTACCCTCTTTTTTTAACTAAAAAAGGGGGGACAGCTTAACTGAACAAATCTTATGAGAACACATTGGGTAATGGATTATGAAACTATGGCCAATTTATTTGTAGCCGTGTTTCAAGATTATGTTTCTAAAGAAACACACATTTTTAAAATACACTCTTCTCTAAATAATGATATAGAACCTTTAATTAAGTTTTTAAAAAAAAATAAAACTCTAAAAGAAAAACATATATCTTTTAACGGATTGTCATTTGACTCTCAAATTACACAATTTATACTTGAACAAGCTGATAGATTAAAAGCTATGGGACAAGATGAGATTGTTGAGACAATATATGATGTAGCACAAGATGCAATTTCTAGAAGTAATGCAAGAGAATTTTCTAGGTATCCTGAATGGAATATTTCAATAGATCAAATTGATGTATTTAAAATAAATCATTGGGATAATGCTAACAAAAGAACTAGTCTTAAATGGGCTCAGTTTGCAATGGATTGGCCAAATCTACAAGATATGCCTATTCATCATACAACTAAAGTTTCTTCTTCTGAAGAAATTGATATGATTACTGATTATTGTATTAATGATGTAGAGTCTACCAAACAAATCTTACATCTATCTAAGAATCTTATTAATGTAAGAAAGACTATTAAAGAAAAGTATGGTCTTAAATGTACGAATTTTTCTAATACTAGACTTGGATCACAGCTACTGCTTGGACTTTATTGTGAAGCTACTGGACGTGACAAAAAAGAAGTAAAAGATTTAAGAACATATAGAAGTGGTATTCATATAAAAGATATATTATTTGATTATATAGAATTTAAAAGTGCACCATTTCAAGCTTTTCTTGAAAAACTTAAGACAAAAGTAATTTATAATACCAAAAGTGATTTTAAATACAAATTAAGATTTAAAGGATATGAATTTCATTATGGTGCCGGTGGTATCCACCAATGCATAAAACCAGGTAAATATCTGGCTGATGATAATCTGATTGTAAAAGACTTGGATGTTGCATCTCTATATCCTAGTATAGCTTGTATGAATAACATGTCTCCTGCACATCTTGGTGATGAGTTTTTTCAAGTTTATAAAAATGACATTGTTGATGTCAGACTTGCAGAAAAACAATTACCAAAAGAACAAAGAGATATGGCAATTATTGAAGGATTTAAAGAAGCAGCTAATGCTTCATATGGTAATAGTAATAGTGAATATTCTTGGCTATATGATCCTCAATATACTATGCAAACTACAATCAACGGTCAGTTATTGTTAAGTATGTTAGTTGAAGAATTACTTCTTACTATTCCTGAGTCAGTTTTATTACAAACTAATACTGACGGTGCAACCTTGCAGTTTGATAAAAAGTATATAGACATGTACAATCAAATTTGTGTAGCATGGGAAGAAAAAACTAAACTAGTATTAGAGTTTGCAGATTATTCTGCTATGTATATTTGGGATGTAAACAATTATATTAGTGTTTATACTAATGGAGATACCAAATGTAAAGGTAGATTTGAATGGGAAGATTTACAAAATCATAAACATACACATCTACATAAAAACAAAAGTCATCTGATTGTACCTAAAGCTATTTATAATTATTTTATAAATGGTATAGAACCAGAAGAGTATTTAAAATCAAATACTCATATTTATGATTACTGTGCAGGTGTTAAAATTAAAGGTAACTGGACATTTTATAAAAAAGCATTGGAAAACGGTCAATATATAAATGAACCTCAACAAAAAACTCTTAGATATTATATTTCTAATAAAGGATGTAAAATTATAAAGATAAATAACTCTGACAAAAGAGAAATACAAGTTGAAGCAGGAAAATGGCAACAAACTATATTTAATCAATACATAGAAAAGCCATTTGAAGAATATGATATTAATTATGATTACTATCTAGGAAACATAAAGAAAGAAATTGAGATCCTAGAACCAAAATTTAAACAATTAAAATTATTTTAATTATGCCAAGAAAAATTTCAAACACAACAAAAGCACACTTAATTAGTGTGCCACTTCCAAAGCATGCTGCTACTTATACTGTAATTAGTCATCAGTTTGTAATGGATTATGCAACTCAGCAACTAACTACTGCTGGATTTAATATTTCTAATGAAGAATATAGATGTACTGCTGACGGAAACATTGCTCAAGGTATTTATAAACTTAACTATAATAATGACCCTGAGTTATCAATGATGTTTGCATGGACAAACAGTTATAACAAACAAGTAAAATTTAAATGTGTAGTTGGTGCATATATCAATAACACAGGATCTGTTATGATCTCAGGTGATATAGGTAATTGGGTAAGAAAACACACAGGTACTGCAGACACTGAAACTAAAGATACTATAGATGATTACATTAAAAATGCACATATGTATTATACTCAGCTCGTGTCAGACAAAATAACAATGGAAACAATAGACCTTAATAGAAGAAAGCAATCTCAACTATTAGGAGTTCTATTTGGAGAATATGAAATTCTTACTACTGAACAAGCAAGTATGGTTAGAGATCAAATGAAAAAACCTCAGCATGTATTTAAGAGCTCTGATAGTTTATGGGCATTTTATAATTATGTAACTATAGCATTACAAAAATCACATCCTAGAACCTGGTTAGAAGATCAAAGAATATTACATTTCTTTATATCTACAATAGGGGATTTTCAACAAGTTCAACAACCTGCTTCCTCCGTCCCGGGAGCAAGTACCACGGTAGATAATACAAATGAAGATACAGAAGATGTAATAGATCCTAATCAAATAGATTTAGAAGATTCTATTGCTGAAGTTAAAGCTGAAGAGAGTACTTTAGCTGAACAAGCTGAAAATGAACATCAAAAGGCTTGGGATCAGCAAACTAGAGTTGAAGAAGGTCTTGACCATAAAGGTGGAGATGAGTTTGATGCTGATGAAGAAATGCAAGAGATGAAAACTGAAGAGGTTATTGAAGAGAGAGATGAAGAAGATGAGAATCTTGTACAAGAACTTGTAGACAAAGCAGTAGCTAATCCTAGTGATGACACAGGGGAAGAGATTCCTGTGTATGATGAAGATCAGATTGCAGAACGTATCAAAGAAGATGAAGCTGCAGTAGCTGAAGTATGTGATGAAGTTAAAAAAGATGAATTTGCCTTAGCAGATGACTTTGTAGACTTTAATGAAGAAACTAATGAGGAACAGGACCAAACACCTGATTTCTTTTAGTTTATACTTATAAGTATATATGTTTAATTAAGAGAGAGCCTTCGGGTTCTCTCTTTTTTTTTTCATTTCCAATTTATTTGTAGACTGACTATTGTAAAAAAAAATTCTAATGTATAAAAATCATTTTCAGAATCGGGGTTTAAAAAACTCCAACCTATTAATAATCTATCATGAGGCCATGTAATATTTAAATTTATATCATAATTCATTATTGTCCTAGTCTTGTTTGAGCTTTCATCATATTTTTAACAGCAGTTTCTGGATCATCAGTATAACCTGTACGACCAAATACTCTACGGAATTTAGCCCAAATTTTAAGATCACCTTTTTCTTTCCAATCTGCAGACCCCACATCTCTTTTATACCTATCCATCTCAGAAAAAGTTATAAAGTCTAAAATGTCACCTAGTATATCTGCATACAAAACTATTGTATTATACCAAGCACTAGTAGTTTGTGTTATCATTTTAGTATAATCATCCATACCTAAATTCATTCCTTTTATTGATGGAAGTGGAACAAATGCAGATGATTCAGCTTGTGCTCCAAGAGTTAGTAATAACATATGGTTTGCTAAAAACCCATAGGTATTAAATGTATCTTGCCCATATGCACCAGATTTCTTTTTTAGTTTTTTCCATTTATCATCATCTTCTGGGTCAAATCCAAAAATCATCATTGCAAGTAAACTTAACCCTATGACAAATAAACCTTCACCCGACAATTTTCTTAATGCTACTTTTTCTTCTGTAGACATGTAAGCTGCATTTTTAAATCCAGACTTTATTGTTTTGACCATGGCCTGAAATGATGTAACATAAAAACCTTTGCCATATGATCCAGTTGCCCAATCATATCTTTCTCCTCCCCGCGTCCATGTTGCAGTTCTAGAATCAAAACCAAATCTATTCATAAACATAGGAGTAAACCATTTTCTCATAAAAAAGAACATTCTATAAAGAAGTAGCTTATTACCTTCTGGTTGTCCCATTTTATCATATGTACCATATAATTTACGTGATGTTCCTTGAATTCTATTTTTTAATCCTAAGAATTTTTCTGATTTGGCAATTATAATTTCTTCACCATCTTCTAATTGAACGTTAGTTTTAATTCTATTTTTTGATTGCAACTCTTCTATAGGTATGTAGTATTTATCAGCAATTTGCTGTAAAGTTTCTCCTTTTTGATAGTTATGATATACAGGTAAATTGCTCCAACCAGGATGAATTCCCGGTTTTAATCTAATTATACCATCCTCATCTTTTGCCCAAGCATCTTTATATCTTATAGATTTTACAGTACCATCACTAAGAAGTTGATCTACTTTTTGACCAAACATAAAAGATCCAAATAAAGCAACAGCAACTTGTAACTCACCAAACTTTCTGTGCATATACATCCATTCTAGATTTGCAAGATCTTTTATCATACTTCTTTCCACTTCTCTACCAAACTCATCTCTAGCTTTAAATGCAGGATCAAATATCTGAATCAATTGTGTCGATACTGATCCCGGTCCTTTTGTGTAAATTCCTTTTGAACTCCACTCTAACATAGCTTTTTCTGCCCATGGTCTTGCAAGTGCAAAATCTTTAAGTGTAATAAACTCAGCTCCTAAGCCTTCAATAAGAACTTGTACATATGCACCATATTTATTTTTTAAATCTGAAGGAATGTTGATTGCAAGTGATCCCATTGCAGATAGTCCTTGTAAAGATTGCATCCATTTACCAAACACAGGGTGAGTTTCTTCAATACCTTCGACTAATCTACCATGGTATTCTCTTTCAATTAAAGATTTAACTTGACCTAATCTATTATTAGTAGAAAACTTTTTCTTAACATTTCTTAACTGTTGTTTTAGATTGAATATACCTTTATCAAACTTCTCTAATTCTTTAGGTGCATTTTCAGGATCTTCTAATGTATCTAAGATAGAGTTAACAAGAGGTAGGCTTTCTAATAATTTAGACTGTGTTTGTATAGACAATGCATATTTAAATAAACCTTGAATTATATCTGCATTAGTAATATCATGTTCCAAATTATAAACACCAGATACAGGAACATATGTAATTTGATTTCCATCAAGATTTGTATTTACTAAGTTATTTTCTGGGTTATAATTGAACTCTAATTCAGCATCAGCTTTAGTTCTAGAAAATGACTGCTTAATCCAATCTTTTACATTTTTACCTAATTCATTAAATCTTTTACCATAAGCACCTTTTTGCATTGCTTGCCATATATCTCCTCTTTTTACTGCATATCTTGGCATGTCTAAATACAACTTACTATAATTACTCATACCAACTTGATTGCTTAAATGGTATTCTTTAATTGCATCAAGTAGCTGATATTCAGCATTATTAGATGCTTTCATTTGGAAGAATTCTGTATTCATAAACCTATCATCTTTTGCACTGTGTTTTTGACCAGGTGCATAAAGTCTAGGTAATGGTTGATTTTTATTATCAATATATACACCTACGTAATCAGACTTCTTTTCTCCAAAAGGTATAGTTCTATACTCATCTTTTACTTCACGTCTAGAATGTCTAATACCAGGAGCCCCTCTTAAAGTTATTGTTTCTCCCGTGTTTTTATCAACTATATCAGTAGTATTTATATAAGTTTCATCAGCAGGAATAGTAACGTTATTAGCAGATGTTCTTTTATATACACTTTCATATTGTTTTAATTCTCTATTATATCTTTGAATAGTAAAATGATTTATACTAAACCATTTTTCTAATTTTTCATCTTGAGTTAGTAGCTCTTGAAAATCTTCACCATTAACTATTTCTTCTACATCTTCTTCAGAGACTTCCTCAATGTCTAACCTAGATAGATTATAGTTTAATGCTTCCATGTAATATACAGTAGGAAGTTTTTGACCCATAGAGCCCAATTCTGAAATGATTTGATTCATTCTAACCACATCCTCTCCTGAAATTCCAGACTCTTCTACTTTACCAAGTAAATAAAAGTACCTTTTAGCTTCAGGACTTGCATCTTCTAACTCTCCATTTGCAGCTTTTGCAGATAATGCATTAAATTCTTCAGCATCATCTTTTGTCAAACCTGTACGTACATCCATACTTGCTCTGTAGTCAGAAATTTCTTGTTCGAGGTCTCTTATTTTTTTCAAATTACTTACTTTCATATCAGAACTGTTAGGTTCACCAGCCTGATCTTTATAAGTAAATGTTAAATCTCCTATTATTTTATATGCTTCAGAGACATCAAATTGATCTCTTCCTGTTTCTTTTATCTTATCTTGTATAACGTTAAGTTCAGTAAGTAATTCATTTCTTATCTCCCAGTACTTAGGATCAATATCCATTCTTAAATTCTGCCTCTCCCATTTTACCATTTCTTCTCTAAATTCTTTTTCTCCTGGAAAAATTTCTTTTGTAGCAAGTAAATCTACGAACTCATTATATGCTTCTTGAAGTAACCCTTCTATTCCCCTCCACTCAAAAAATTCTTTTGTAGATTCTCTATGTTCTTGTAATATTTTAGCAACACTTAAATCATAAATATTTTTTTCTGGATCATCAGTTTTAGGTGTCCCATCTTCATATGTTAATGAAAATAATTGTTGATACTCTCTAAATGCTGCTTGTATAGTTGAATAATTTTCAAACCTTTCTAGCTCATTTTCCATTGAGTTTACAAGGTTATTATAAGCATTCAACTTTTGCTTTCTTAAATAGTATGCTAATTTACCCACCTCAGATGATTTAAAGATTTCATCTTTTTCATAATACTCTGGAACAAAATCTTGCCACATATAATCTTTCTTAAATGTGTCAAATTCTAATTGTGCAGTAGCTATTTTATTTACATCTTCAGTTTTCTTTGCTTCTTCCAGATTATAGTCTAATAGATCATAATGATATCTATAGTCTTTAAACTCACCGTGATAAGACCATACTTCTTTCTTTATAGGCTTACCTTCTTCATCTACCCAAAATACATTATCTAAAAATCCCATTTTCTTTCGTAAAGAAACAGAGTTTAATTTACTAAACCCTATTGCAGGTAAAAGCTTTTCAAGCTTACCTCTAAATTTCATAGACTTTTCCCAAACTATATTCTCCACTTGAGATTTTTCATTTTCTATAAACATTGATAATGGACCTGCTATAACATCATTAGAAGAACTATAACTTTCTAACCAACGGTTAAACCATGTAACATCATGAGCTCCTCCAGTTAATGCCTGAGTTATTTTATCCTTATCTATAACTAAATCTTTATATTCTTGTAAAAATCCTTTTAGAATATCAGAAGGTACTCCTTTTTTAATTAAAGCTTCAATATCCTGATCCTTAACTGTAGCAGTAGTTACTTTATAATATAAATCATTTACCTGCTTTTCTAATTCGGCTTCATTAAATGTTCTCTTTAATGCAATACCAAGATTTTCTCTTAATCTAGATTCAACATACTGAGACATATATCCTGTAATTTCTACGTAAAACTGTACATTGTTAGTTTTTAAAACATTAGCTATATTAGTATTAACCCTAGATATATTTTGTATAATTTCATTTAAATTAGTATAAAAAGGATTACTAGAATCAATTACTGTCCCATCTTCACTCAAAGCTTCATTAATTTCCTCAACCATTTTTAACCAAGCTCTAGAATTTTGCTTATATAACATTAATAAAGCTATGGTACTTCGGCTATTGATATTAGAATTGTTTATTTTAGCTATATCAGTCAACATGTTTTTTAACATACTATTAGTAGTATCTAAAGTATTAACTAAAGCTGTAGCTTTTTGAAGATCAGATTCTAACGATAATTTAGCGGCATCTATAGCATTCTGTATTTTTTCATTTTCATCAAATTCTTCTACATCTGTATTAAGAAAACCTTTAAGAGTACTATCAACTTCTCTTAAATATCTAGTAGTTCCTTTTTGAAATAAAGCTTCTCTTAATATCTTTTTACTTTTAGAATCTCCTTTAAAATTTTCAGCTTCGTTTAAAATTAATTTAGTAGTGGTATAAATTTGATTTACTAATTTTTGCCTAGACTCTTTATCAGAGAATTGTTCTAACTCTTTAGCTCTTAACAGTACATCTTTTCCAAACATTACAATGTCTTCTTGCGTTAGATTAGCCGGGATATCAATGTCTATTTCTTTTTCAAACATCATATCTGATAAATCCTCTATAGAAGTATCCACATCTATTTTAGAAACTTTTACTTTATTACCAAATATCTTTTTAAGTATTTGTTTAATTGCAGCAAGCATCCTATTCACAAATGAATCAAAACCCTCTGTTTGAATTGAATTATTTAATTTATTAATACCTGCGAGTTGTAGTGCATAGGCTAAAACCTCTTCTTTAAATAGATCAGTATCTTGCTTTAATTCAGGATATGTAGATGCTACAAAAAATTTAATACCTTGTCCTTCTTCAGTTGCTATAGCTTGATCATAAAGTTTTTGGAATAGCTTATTGTTTTTCATTCTAAGCCCTTGGAGTAAAGGATGTGCGAATTCATGAATAACAGTTCGAGGAGAAATATTATCACCAACTAAATATACAGTACCTGCATAATAGAATCCAGGCTCTCCATTATATTTAACGGTTCTATTTTTTAGAATATTTGAAGCCTCTTTTGGAGTTACATTTCTATAGTTAACATCCATTCCGATTGCAAGTCTTTGTGTCAAAATTTCAGCTAATTGTTTTGATCTTTGATTTTGCAGTTGTTCTAAATTGATATTTACTATAGGTGCAAAATCCGTAATTATACTTTCTTTGGGTGTAACTCTTTGATCGACACTTATCTCACCTTTTTTGATTTTAGCTAAAGTTTCATTAGCTTCTTTTAAAGCTTCTTCTTTAGTCATTCCCAGTTCAGTTTGAAAACTCATCGTGGCCTGAATAACATCTTCTAATTGCTCTAATGCATTAGAATAGTTGCCTATATTAAGTAGTCTTCTGATAAAGTCTAGAAGTTCTTCAAATAAATTAGAAAATTCTTTTTTATTCATTGGAGGAACCTGTCTCAACAGTTCTTGAAACTCAGGATTTGTTAATGCTTCTGTAAATAACTCATGTGTATTTTCAAATCCATAAGGTCTAACCCACCTATATGCACCCATTAAAGGTTTATCTTGCAATATCATTACTTGCTCTTCCAAGTACTCTAAAAATGCATTATAAGGATTTGGTTTTGGGTAAGTTCTAGATCGTTCTTTATTAGGTAATGACTTATGTTCTTTTATTTTAATATTATCAACTCTATAACTTTCTGCAGCAATTGCAATTGTACTTAATGAATGTACAATTTCATGCATTATTAATCTTTCTGGATTTACTCTGAATGCTGGACTATCAAGAGTAATATTTATAAATTGCGATGTAATATAAGAATTACTACTATCAGCTATAAAAGTATATTTATCATTTAGTCTTTTAACATTAGCTTGATAATATGCTGCACTACCCTGTTTTCTTTTTGGCAATAGATGTAATACATTTACAGGAATGTTATTTTTTTCAGCAAAAGGGATCAAATTTTTAGCTAAATCTTTATATTCACTATCAGGATTATTAGCTATATTTTTTAGTACAGTTACAGTATCTGAAGTAGCAGGGATGTTTAAGGATGAATCAAACTCTGGAAATATTTTTGAAATCTTTTTTTTAGCTTTGACAGGTGAAACATCTTTTTTATCAAGTTCTCGTTGTTGATTAAAAAATAATGAGGCAGTGTATAACTTTCTCATTAAAAGAGTCTTCTCTATATTAGGGTTTCTTTGTAACTCTTTATTTTTAAAATCTAAAAGTCTTGTTACTTCATTTTCAACTTTATCAGTAACCAGTTGCTTCCAGTTAGGTATAACTTTTATAAAATTAAGTAAGGTATCAAATTTTTTCTTTTTAGATCTTAAAGCATTACTAAAACCAAAAACTTTTTCTCTTCTTAAACTAATTTCCCGTTTTAATTTTGTCTGAGCTTGTTTACCTAAAAAAGAAACTCCTTGAGCATCACTTTTAAATTGATTAGGTTCATATAAAGCTTTAAAATACTTCTTAATTATTTCTTGATTTTTTTTTGAAAAATCATATATTTTATTTTTGTCTTTATATTTTATAAAGTTATTTACAACTTCTGCCTCTGCATAATATTTATCAAGTTCTTTTTTAACAGCTGTTATTGCTTCAGCTAAATAATAATCTTTTGACCTTACTTCTTTTACTACTTCTTCAATAGCTTTTGGAATTTCTGTAGATTTATTAAAATTTTCTAAAAGACTAAGACCTTCATCTTCATTTATTTTTGATAAAACCTCTTGACCAAATATATTTTGAAGTAGATTAAATTGTATAGTACCAATAATCATTTCCTCATCTTTATACCAAAATTTATCTTTAACAGCCGATCTATTTCTCATGTGATAAGGTCTTTCTTTTAAAGAAAGCTTATTCATAATCATATTTGATACATTTTCTACTTCATCAAAAGACATTATTGCTCTAACATCTTCCTCTGACATAAACTTAATTCCAGGTATTAATTTTTGAGATACATTAATACCTTTAATATCATGAGCATTAAAACTATCTTGGAAAATCTCAAAAAGTGCTTCATTAGGTGAAGCTTTTGATAGTCTTGTATTAAATAGTTTTTCACCATAAACATCTAAGCCATACTTTATCTCTGCTAAAGATGTCATTTTATCATTAAGACTTTCAAACAATTTTTGATTTATTACTTTACTAGTATCATCAATTGCTCCTTGATCTTTTAAATAATTTATTGAATTTAATTGTACTTGACAAGCCATGTTATTTACATTTAAAAGGATCTTCTTGTAGTTCCAGTTCTATTAATATTTCATCGTCAGTAATTCCTTGATATTCACCAACTATGTTACGTATTTCTTCAAATTGAGTTGAGCCAGGATTTATATACTGAAATTCTTCAAATAATCTCCTACTTAAATATACAAATAATTCTTCAGGCATTGTATTTTTATTCCCAAACCCATATTCTGGAAATGCTAGTTTTCCATTCTTATCTTTTATCTTTTGAACTGTTGTAATTCTTCTTTCCCAAATCTGTTTTAAACTATCGTATTGGTTTGATGGTAACATTACTTTTTGTCCATTTTCAATGTGACTATAAAGATCTGTAGGGAAATCTATAGACATATCTGCAGCTTCTGTCATAAAGTATGAAGACCCTCCTAATACTGTATTATTTTCTTTTTGTTCGGGTCTGATTTCAAATACACTTGTGTTATGTAAAAATATTACGTCTGGATTATTTTTAGAAAGATTAGAATAATAATATGTATTTTTTACATTACCGTCATTATATGTATACATACCATCTTCATCAAGAGATTCAAGACCTAATCTTATTTCTTTAGGTAAAGTATCTATATTAGTAGAATCAAATTCAACTACAGTTTCTACATCAGTTGTTTCAGTTGATTTAACAGTATTTAAATCCATATCTGAAGAATAATCCTTAAACCTATTATTATTAGGATTTAGCTTATTATTGTTCTGTCTTAAAAACATATCATAAAAATCACTTAAAATTTCTTCACCATTACTATCTAATGCTTTTTTAAATTTAGTGACTTCATTTTCAACAATAAATAAGAAATCAGAATAATCAACTAAATTTGTAAAGTTTAACTTAGTTTTATTTAAACCTGTTTGTAAAAAACTATATATGTTTAAGTACTTAAACATGTTACTTATCCTTAAATTTTCTTGAGGATCAGATACTTTTGAAACTCCTGGATTTGACAACTGTTCTAAATCATCTGTATAAAGATTTGACTTATCTGTATCAAAGTCTTTATCAGCTAAATATATATTAAAAGAACCTATATCTTTACTACCATCTAATTTCATTTTAGATACAACTGCATACTTTTCAGCTAATTCAGGGTATTCTTGTATCATAGTTGTAAACCTAACAGCAAATGTATTTTCACCTTCAAATAAGTGGTATAAATTATAAGCTTTATCCAATGCTTCAATAGCTAATAATTTTTCATATGTATATCTTATAGCTTTTTCTTGAGTTAGATCCGGAAATAACTCTTTTGTAATTTTTAGCTCATCTTTAAAGTGATTTTCTTTAGCTAGTTCTTTATTAAGTGGTTTTAAGTATCTTAAATACTCACGTTGAGCAACAAATTGTAAGTACTGATCAAAGTTAGTTTGAGCATTATTTCTAAATGTAGGTGGATCTAATGGATATAAACCACGATCTTCATAAGAATTTTCTACATCAGAACCTTCTTCCCAAGCATCATTTTCAAATTCTTTCTTAAGTTGTTTCATATCCATATATAAAACACCGTCTTTTACAAAGGCACCTCTATTAAGACTTTTAGCTAATTTTGTAGGTATTTTAGTTTCTAGATCAAGATTCATGTAACTATTAGTAGTATCATATTTTCTAATAGCATTTTGTAAAATAAAACTAACTATATCATTTCTAAATACGCTACTAAATAACTCAATATTTTGACCTGGAAATACATATTCTAAATCATTTCGTATTCTTTCTGTCCTTCCAATTAAAAATTCAGTAATCTGAGGATGATATCTTAATTTAAATAGTGGTCTACTTACAGCTAATGCTAATGGTCCATTAAAAAATGATTTTAAAATAGAATCACTTTTCATACGTTCTACAATTTCTAACGGTATTCTTGAATCATAAGATAACTGATCTAAATTTGATTCTGTTTGTTCTACATTAGATATAGTAGTCTCAGTTTTAGTATCTGGATTAGATGCCATTTTAAACTTAGTGTAACCCCCTATTTGCTGTTCTAATTCTAAAAAATGTAAAAACATTGCTTTAGATTTATCACTTGTTGTATCATTATCTTTAATGATCTTAAGCATTTCTGATTCTGTAAAGTGATTTCTTTTTTTAGTTGAAAAGATTTTATCAAGCATTTCCTGACCTTTAGAATATCTAACGTCATTTTTACTTCTTGCACCTAATTCGTTTTGTTTGAAATTTTTAAGTATAACTTCACTTGCTGCTTTATATTTTGCTAAACCAGGTGCTCCCAGTTCTTTTCCTAATAATTCAGCATATGTTGATTTAAATAAACGTTGTTCATTTACATAGTCTCTAATTAGTGGGTTTGATACAAAATATATTGCTTCCTTAGCAGGGACACCTGCTGAGATTAAATATAACAATGTAGGTGCAACTTCATAATTACCTTGTATAAAAAAGACCCAAGCGTCTTTTTCAACATCAACCCAACCGTTCATAAATTGAGATATAATATCAGCTACTTTATTAACATTGTCTACATCATACATATTAGATATTGAGATAACTTTGTCTCCCTTTTTATCTAACATTGTATTATGCCTTAATCTCATATTACTCGTTCTTATAAGTTCTTTAACTCTATAAGTTTTAGGCATATATGCACCTATACTGTTTAAAATTACATTAAAAGTATTTTCAACTGCACCAAGACCTAATGTTCTTTTACCTACAATATTTGATTCATGTTTATAAATATTATATAAAGCTTCTAAAACCCTAGTAGGACTAATTTCACTAGTTGCTTTAGTCATTTTAGTTTTTTTAGGTTTATATTTAGAAACATATTCTGATAATTCCTCTGCTATTTGTTTAAGTAAGAATGTACCATTAGGAGTTATAAGTGATACATAGTTTTCTGGTAATTCTAAGATCTCTTTAATATCATTTATAAGCTCATTTTCTAATGCTGCTTTTTGAATTTTTACAGTTTCAAAAAATTCATCAGTACCTCTAAGATCTTTTATAAATTGTAAATCTTCACCTACTCTTTTAACTACAGTTCCATCCTCATTAAGAGTATTCATAAAAATTGTTAACTTATCAATATCAAAATCACCCCCTGATTTAGCAACTATTTCTGCTGGAGGTACTATAAGATTTCCTGCTTGAGGAGCTAAAAATTCAAAGATTTCAGCAAATTCCATAGAGTTTAGACCCTGAACAGGTATTCTAACACCCACTAATGTGATTGCTTTTCTATTAGCCCCATCATTAGCATCTAACCAAGAATCATCTTTAATTTTTTCATTTAACCTTTCTAATGATTTATCTATATTAAGTTTATTATCTTCATTATATACACCTACTGTTTCATCATTTTCATATTCTAGATTAAATAGATTATAGTAAGTACCTTGCATAGATATCATAACTTTAGCTGCTGCAGTATACCCATTTGATTTTTTTTGATATGTAGGTAATAAGTATGATGTAGATGCCCATTTTGATATCTCATCTTTTGTTGCTTTCTTTAAATTAGGCTGAACAAACTGATTTTGAAGCATTCCCACAGACACTTGAACTAAAGGTTCTCCAGCAACTTTTTGTTTAATAACTCTTTTATTAATCATAGAAAGAATTAACTTTTCTATTTTACTAGACTCTGGATGAAATGATAAGTCATGAATGAGTTCTCCTGATTGATCAAATACATCTATAAATTCAATTAAATCATCACTTAAAACATCCTCTCTTTCAAGATTTTGCCGAATCATATTTAAAAGTTTAGATGTACTTGATTTATCTTTTGCATTATATTTTCCTGGACTAACTTCTTCATAACCCATTTCTTCTAAAAGCTCAAGTTTTAATAGCTCTGTGTATTCTTCTACATGATCTATATAACGTTTAACTCTTGTATTTGTAATCTCCTCATATTTAGTAGATTTAATCTGACCTTTTTCATACAGACCTTCAAGAATCATTTTTCTTAACTGAGTAGAAAATATTGTTTTCCCTTTATATTCTGAATTAATTTCAGTTTGATTTTTTAAGAATTCTGCAAATATTGTATTAACTGTAAATTCTGATTTATCATTAAAACTTCCATCTTCATTAAAAATGACATCACCTTTACCTATATGAGATACTTTTGAACCAGATTCCATTGTTACATAATCTATCTGATCTCTCATCATTTTATGATGTAACTTATAGATTGGAGTATCTGGTTTCCACACTCCAGGTATAATTGGGGCTAATGAAAATTTATGAAATGAATTTACAGGTAAACCTGTAGACTCTATATTACCAAAATACTGTAATTTATAAGAAGGGAAGATTTCAACTATGTCTTCTAATTGAACATTATCTCCTCTCGATATTTTTCTATATAATTCTTCTTGTGGTATACTCCAATTGGATTCTAAACGTTTAAGTTTTCTATATGCCTCCATTGTTATCCAACCTTGACCATCAGCAATTTCCATGTTTTGATATTCCTTTGCAGCTACATCAGCATATTTTTTAGATAATACTTTATTATTAGTTCTTTTATAGATAGCATCGTATATGGATTGTCTATATTCATTATACATTTTAGAAGGAAGAAACATTTCTTTTATAATTGCTGTTTGAAAAGTGCCATCGTAATTTCTAGACTCAACATCTTTAAATCTTTCTGCATAAAATTGTTGCATAGAATTTATATATGTTTGTGCTTTAAAATCAGAACGGAATCCTTTACCTCCAGATGCAAGACCAGCATTACGTTTATGAAACTCTTCTTTAGCATGATTATATTGAACTAAATCACCATAAGCTAAAATAGTTGTTTCCATTTTATGAATAAAACTATTATATGTATAAGCTTTTACTAATGCTCTTTCTATTTGTTTTTCAGTTAACCCTTCATTAGTATTTTGCAATCTATCAATCAATCCTTGATCAATATATTTTGCTTCTTGTAATCTTTCTAAGTTAGCATCAGTATCTAAATTAAAATACTTAGACAGATCGTTTCTAATAAGATCTCTTAATTCTGTATTTTCATCTAATACATCAATAAGGTTAAATATATTAGACTTATTTTCAGATGCTTCATCTAATATATCATATAGTTTTTGTTGAGTTGTTTCAGCTAACATATCATCAAATACCGTAAATGCCTGACCTGCCATGACAGCTGTACCCTTTTCATCTTTTCTTTTTACCTGTCTATTATATCCAGCATAATTTTTAAACTTATCTTTTTGTTGCTGAAATCTTACAATTCTGTTTGATTCTGCAGCAAGGTATCCTTCAATTATTGGATAAGCTCTTATTTCACCATCACCATATTCTAAAAAAGGTTCTATATCTATATAAAGTTTATTTTCTGATTTACCAGTGTATGTCTCTATAGTCCCATCAACTGTTAACCCCATAGATGTGTTTTTAGAAGCATGTCTCATAAATTCTTCAACTCCATTTAATAACATAGTATGAAGTTCTTGTAAATATTTACTTGTTGCATCCATAGAAGATGTAGTAGTACCTGCATAACTCTTTCTATCAATCATCTGGGTCCCAGCTACATGTTGTAACAAAATTTTAGTATCTGATTTTTTATCACCATATGTATCAGACTCAAGATTTAAATCAAAAATTGAATTTAAAATTTTAGAATATTGACTAAAAGTATTATTAGCCTGATTTAACCATCTCATATGCTTAAACTTACCACTTAGATCTGCAGCAGGATCTGTAAGCTCTTGCCAATTCTTAGCATGATTAATTGCACTTACTATTCTAGTAATAGTATTATCTACCATATGCTCCCACACTCTTGCTCCATCAGGAGTTTGAACACTAAAATTAGAATATCCATCAGAATACATATTCTGTAACTCAGCTAATGCTCTAAATCTACTTCTTACTTCATTGCTTTGAGCTTCATCTTCCCTTAAAGACTCTGGTAAACCATTAATTAAAAATGTTATAGGATCTTTTTTAAAGTTTAAAGCATCTTCATTATTACTTTTATTAACTAGTTTAACTGCTTCATACATACGATCTATACCAAACCTAGTACTAAACGGATTTTCTGTACTTTCTAGTATTTCTTTAATAGCAATGCTAGATTGATCTAAAACTACTCCTATTGCTTTAAGAAATTCATTAGATAATTTATAATTAAATTCACCACCTACTCCAAAATCTTTAACAACTTTAGAAGTGTTTAAAATGTTTACACCTGGCTCATATTTACTTCCACTTTTTTCTATATAAGGATTTATTGTTGAATCTGAAGTTACAAAATTAGATTTCCAATCTTGAATTACTTGATAGACATCAAAATTGGCTTTAGCAATTTTAGCTTCAAATTGTCTTACTATTTCATCATTTTTTTTAGATGGATCTTTATTTAAATTAAGCTGTATATACCCAATTCTAGGTTTTTTAAAATCTTGCCAAAAAGCAGTTTCTAATTTAAATTCATCATCAGATTCATATTTCTGACCCATTTCAATATTAAATGGTGAAGGTAGCACATCTAAAAACTGCTGCATTTCAGGATAATTAAACATATTATTAGTCATCCTTATATACATTTCTTCTATATCAAATGATCCTTGTAAAATTTTAGCAAGTCTATTCCAGGTTACATTTATAGGTTGTAATTGAGGTAATCCAAACAAACCTCTAATTCTAACAGCTTGTTCATTTTCCATACTTGTTTCAAAAATACTAGCTAGTAATAGCATTGTTTCTTCTTTAGCTAATTTTTTAGCTGATATGGCTTGATTGTCTAATTTAAATAAGGCAGATTGACTAATATCTGTAGGATCTTCTATTTCTATATACTGATCTCTAAGTATTTTAAATCTAGATTTTTCTAAATGAAATGATATAACATTATCTTTTGCACCAAAATCAAATACATCATTTGGACCAATAAAGTTATCTGTAATCTTATCTAATAATTCTAATTCTTCAAGAAATTTAGGATCAGAAATTAATTCTATGTCATCTTCAACTTTTTTAATATATGATAATCGAAGTCTTTCAAATCTATCATAAATATCTCTATATAACTCTTTTTTATTTTCTTCATCTTTTAATAAATCATAAGCCCCATTTATAGTATTAAAATCTTTATTATACTCTTCAAAAATAAGTGCTGCCATATTATCCATAGCTGCTACAACTTGAGTTGATTCTTGTATTGAAAAATTTTCATTAATACTTTTAGATCTGTTAAGCTTACCCCATATTACATTATCCATAGATGGTTTAAGATTTGCTAAAAGATCTGGATTTTTTGATGCTCTATAAAGTTTATCATACAATTCTTTAACAGATTCTACATTCATTAAATCTGTAGCAACTTCTTTTTTAGTTGTTTTACCTATAAAACTTTTTAAGAAGTCATATATTGTTTTAAAAATCTTACCTAAAAATCCTTTTACTTTTCCTTTACCTTTTGATTTAGCATAAGTTCTAAATTGTTCAGCAAGTTCTTCTTCTATTTCTAAAAAGCTATTTTTGTTATATTTAGGGAGATTTTTAATTTCTTTATATAAATCTACTTTCTGATCTTTAGTTAGGAATAATTGTGAAAAGCCATGCCATGCTTCATGATATAAATCTACGGATGTACCACCATCTGCTTCATATAATACAATACCATGCTTACTCCAATTTGCAAATGCATTAGAGTTTGTTATTTCAGTTATTCTTTCTAAGCTAATATATTTACTTAACGGAGAATTTGCCCACCATTTTTCTGCTGCTTTTCTGTCAGATCTAGATGTAAATATATTATCAAGATATTTATCTTTAGCTCTATTTAACCCATCATCTTTCCTTTTATAACGTTCAGCACTAGATTTACTATTTTTAAGAACATCATCAAGAAGATAGCCACGAGTATTTGGATTATCTTTTGTAGTATCTTTAGATGGAGTTTTTCCATCTTCAGTTTTATCTACCCCTTTTCTTTTAAAAGTAAATTGTTTTTTTAATTTACGTTGAGGTTTTGTTTCTTCCTTATCAGTTTTCTTTTTTCTAGCTTTAGATTTAGTACCTTTTTTTCTTGGAAATTTCCAACCTCTTCTTTTGCTTTTTTTAGCATCATCTTCACTCTCCTTATTTTTTTTACTTTTCTTTTCTACAAGCTTTTTTTGTCTACCAACCTCTAAATTACCAACATCATTTATTAGACCTTGAGGAATTGCATAAGTTAAATATGCATTTAAACCTTTTTCAAACTCTAAAAGATCCTCAGTCATTTCTAATTTGATATATTTTTTAATTGCATCAAAATGTCTAACATTAACCACTTTAATTACATCACCTTCAATAACATAATCCTCAAAAGATTTACCTCTTAATGAATTATTATAATGTACGTCAGCAGGAAAATATCCATTATCACCTGGAACCATACCTTCTTTTTTCTGTTGAGCAGATAAAAATTTTGGCTTAGCATTTAGTAAATGATTTTTAATTTTTTGCTTACCTTCTTCTGTAAATAAAATGTTTTCTGGTACTTTAACACCATCTATAAAAACGGTATATTTTTCCTCATTTTTAACAGTTAAAACTTTTACTTGAATTTTAGAAGGGTTAGTTGTAAAACCCTTTTCTCTAGCATTATTAATAAAAACTTCAAAATACATTTGTCTTTGACGAGGTGTTAATTCTACACCTTTAAGTTTAGCTGTTGTAGTAAGTACAGTAGCTATTTTTTCTGCTAAAACTTCATCTACATCACCTTTTTGAAAATAAATCTTAAAAGGTTCTGTAGCATCTTTTCCAGGTATTTTCTTTTGTACTATAACATACTGATAACCAGCATATTTACCTACAGTAATGGGTTTATAATTTTTAAGCTCTTCTTCTGTTACACCTGCTTCTTGTAAAGTTAAAAATATTCTGTTCTTTTTTGTTTGACCTAATGTCCCAGATACTATTGGTAAAATAATCTGTAATTCTGAATCTTCCTCAAGCATTTGTCTTAGTCTGTAAAGAGTGTTTAATTCAATCTTCTGACGTTCAGCAATATCTTTAACTAGTTTATTAAGTTGTTTTTCAGTAAGAGGTTCACCTTCATCTTCATACTCTTGAGCTTGTCTATTAGCAAGTATTTCTGGCTCAACTAAATTATATTTTCTATTTGATCTATTAGATAACAACAGTTTACCACTTTTACTTTTATTAACTTTTCTCAAATATTGATATACTATTCTACCATCATCTGGACTATCTGTTAATGTAGCATCTTCTTTAAAATAAAGAGGGTTGCCTTGTTTATCAGATATTATAGCTATAATACCATCAGCTTTACGATTTTGTTCTAGATAATCACGATCTGTTGTAGTTAATAATTCTGGATCAATTGATCTAGTCTGTACTGCAGTCAATGCAATTTCAACATCATCATAAAGGATTGGCTCAGTACTACTTGTTCTGTTTCTTGCAATAAGTGCAATAGTTTTTACCACATCAGAAAACAACACTTTCTCTGGATCCATTACATTTTTTTCTTCTTCTGTAGCAGTTTCTGGATTTACAGCAATAGCAACTTGATATGAAGTAGTCCATGCACTACTTACTCTTGCACCATTAAATTCATTAAAAGACCATAAAAGCAAATCATCAACAGGAAGTTCTTCTGTTGGTTCTAAAGCAACATCTTTTTTGGTTTTACTAGCATCTTTTATTTCAGCATCTATTTCAGATTTAGACTTTTTTTTACTAGCTAATGTTTTACCAACTTCAGTAAGATTTTTAAAGTTTTTTCTCATTTTTGCTAAACTACCAAAGTCAAAATCATTATCAACCAAATAATCATTTATTTCCTCATCTTGTTTAACAAGATCAAAAATGTCAGGAATAGCTTGAGCATAATATAAAGCTTTTACTTCATCTTCAGTACTTTCTAATACACTATTATAAACCTCTTTTATAGTGTCTTCTAAAATAAATTCAGGCAATCTAGAATCATTAATTCTATCTATTATTTCTCCGTAAAGAATTTCATAAACATCTAATACTTGGGGTTTAGTTAATTTACAAGCCATTTTAACATTCTTTAGCGTTATTTTTTAATTGTTGAAATCTGGATGTTACATCACTTTTTCTAGCATTTTCTTTAGCTTTATCTGTAGACTCCTTATCATTAGTTAATTCTTTTACAACATCTTTAGACTCAGAACTTCCCTGAAGATCTAATTCATCTATTTCTACATCACTTTTTGGTTTTGTTGCCTCCATAGTTATTTTTTCTAAATTTACTAATTCTTCTTCTTTAAGAGTATTTTCTTTAAGACTTAAAATATTTTTTAAACGAACAGATTGTTTATTAATTCTTACCACACTATATATAGATTGAACTTTATCATTAAAGATAGAATTTTTACTAATAAGGTGTTCACCAGTATTAATTGTTTCTAAAGATACTAAAGTGTTTAATTCTATCAGTCTATTCATCCAAGCATCGGTAAGAGGAGTGGTTTTCTGGCCATTATCAAGTGCTTCTAAAACAGCTTTTTGATATATTGCTTCAATATTATTTAATTTAGCATTAGATATTTTTTGTACTAGTTCATCTATGTTGCTTTTAGTACTATCTGTTTTTGTTGATTGATCTCCTTTAGGTATCAATTCAAAATCTGAAGTTCCTCTAGATCGTTTAATTATTTCTTGGAGCTCCTTTTTTGTAGACGGTCCAGGAATGTTTTTTGATTTTGAAGACTTAGTGCTTGCATTCTCAGATAAATTAGTCCCTTTCGGTACTTTTTCTTGTCCTGTGAACCATTTTTCGACTTTTTTAAAGTTTCTGATTTTGCCATTTTTTGTTAATTTAATTAAACCTAAATCATTTTTTAATTCTAATAAAGCATTTATTTGATTTTGTATATCATCAGTAAGATCACCTCTATTGATAACACTATAACCTAAATTATATAATCTTTCTATTGTTTGTTCTGCCCAGTTGTCTATTTTTAATATATCATTACTATTTAAACTTTTAACATCACCTTCTAGTAATTTATCTAGTGCTTCTGGATATTGTTCAGCTAATATTTCAGTAATAGCTTGAGATATGGCTGAAGATAAAGATAATTGATCTATTGTTTTTAGATCTTGTATCTCATCTAAATTATTAGTTTTTTTAGTTATCTTTTGAAAGTTATTAGGTAATTTATTTATTGCAAATATATAGTTGTCTGCATTTGAACCATATAAATATGTTACAACATTAGTATCATATAATGTTTTTCTCATTTTATTAGCTGATCTAATTTGCCCTTTTAATTCTGCAATCTTATCTAGATAAAAGCGTTGTGTCTCATCTTTAGTTGCTTCATTTAATCCATCTCTTAATAAACTGAGTTTTTTTACAGAATAATCAATTACCTTATCTAATGCAACAATATCAGAGTCATTATTCATATATTGTAACGAAGTAATTGCACCTGTATTATCTCTATTTACTTGATGTTTAACACCGTTTATAATTACCTCTGTCTCATCCTTATTATTAAATTTAACATCTATTACTTCTCCTTCAATAATAGACACTTGACCAATATTTTCTACTGGGGCTATTATTTGTAAACCAACATCAGCTAGTGTAAGCTTTCCATCAAGTATATCTGTATCTGTATTAAGATTTTGTAATGGGTATATTTCAAAATCTTTTGTCCTAGATTTAACAAACTCTTCTAAACGTGCTATATCCTTAACTAAAGATTGTTGTGCATCAGTAACATTACCACTACTAACAGTATCAAGTCTCTTTAAATCAGCCTTTAAAGCTTCTAATGTAATCATTACATTTTCAATACCCTTATCTACTTTAGCTACTTTTATAGCAAAACTACCATCTTTCATTCTGATAAGAGTGCCAGCCGAACCCTTATACATTACACTTCTATCTATATTATCTTCTAATGTAATTTTAGATGTATCAGTACCTTCATATCCAGGCTCTACTTTAATAGTTTCTCTAATAATTATGTTTTCTGGAGTTGTTTTAATTATTCCAAATTCTTCTATTTCAGGTAAATATTCCAAATCAATAGTATCTTGACCAGTAGGTACAATGTCTGCTAAATCTATATCTTCTATATACCCAACTTTTTCAGAACTAAGTTTAACACTAAAAGGCATTAATTTTAGTTCAGGTGTTATACCTGTACTATTATGAAACATATATCCATATATCGATTGTTGAGCTCTAAAGTATAAAGATTTTTCATAACCTTCTCCAGTACCAAACTTTTCCCATTTTGCTTTAGTACTGGTTTTAATATCTACAATTGCTACACTACCATCTTCTCTAACAAGAATCAAGTCTAATTCTCCCGTTATACCATCATCTCTTAGAGTTCTATCAAATAATTTAACATTTTCAGAAAGAATCATATAGCTACCATCAACTATACCTAATCTAAATTTAGTAACTACCCCACCACTGCTTCCAACTTTTATTGGTGCAAATAACTTATCAAATGCTTTTCTAGACATTACATCTGAAATTCTTGTCATTCTACCTTTTATTTCTATATCTGAATCATACTCAAATTCACTAAAGTTAGATTTAGTAGATGCATTAGGAGTTAAAAATATTCTTATTAAATCATCAACAACATTTCCCGAATCACTTGATTCTCTATGTGCTTCTCTTTTCATAGTTTCAAATAATCCCTCATAAGAACCATCCGTTTTTAATGAATTTTCAATAGCTGCAATTTTTTCTGGATATGCAAAAGCTCTAAAACCAGGATTTTCTCTAGTGCCTTTACCATACACTCTTTCCTCAAATGCTGTCATAAATGCAGATACTCTATCTTCTTTAGCTACATCTGGATCATTAAAGATCCTATCATATAACTGTTCAACAGGAGATTTCTTTAATACTTCACCCGTTTCTGCATCTATTTCATCCCTGATACCAAAGTAGATATAAGGAGAATTATTAAGCACGTCATTTTCAATTTCTTCTGCAACCTTAGTTGTTCTTTCAGGTATTATTTTGGAATCTTTAAATTTTCTTCCAGTTTGATTACCATCTTTATCAAACACAGGTTCAAGCTCATCTTGTTTATTTACAACATTATCTTGTATTAAATTAACAGTTTCTTCAGCAATAGTTCTAGGTGCTGATGCATCAACTCTTGCCTTTAAATAACCTTGCATAGACTCTATATCAGATTTAATCTGATTAATTTGAGTTATTTTTAAAGGTATTTTTTTATTCGGATTATTTTGACTTGGGTACTCACCATCTTTTAGAAATTTTTCAAAAACTTTAATAATTTGAGCTATCTCATATGTTGTATCTTCATTACTAAGTTGTCTTTTAATAAAAGTCAACATGGGTGGTTCGGCTAATTTTTTTGCTTTTTCTTCAGATTTTAATTCAGATTTTTCATTAATATTATTTATTAATTGTGACTGAGATTCTAACCAATTCTTTCTTAATTTTTCATATTTAATAGGCTCAGTATCTTTAAGCTCAATAGGCTCTTCTAATACATCAACTAAATATTTATCAAATTCATCTGTAATTTCTTTTTGGTATTCTTTATCAAAATCATTAAAGTCAGTTTTAGTAGAATAAACTTTAGGAGTATTTTCATCTACACCTTCTTTTTCAAAATCTTCTTTTACTTGTTGAATAAACTCATCATATTTTTCTGTTATAGCAGTTACTACTTCTTGAAATTTAAGATATTCTTTAGTATTTTCTAATGCTACACCTTCACTTGCAGGTTTTTTATTTAATTCTAATTCAACCTGGCTTAATTTATTTACAGCCCATTCACCATAAATTAAAGATTTTAAAGCAGCATCTATATTTTGATTAACATCTTCAGCAGAATATTTTGGAATTAATTCATCAACTTTCTGTTTTTTCTCAGGTGTTTTAGCAGCAATGTCAATTTGTTCACTAAACCATATAGGAGCTTTAATTTTGTCTTTAGACATTATTTTATCAGCAACAACTTCTGCCGCGGCTTGTACTGCAACCCAATCTGTAGATTCTTTTAATGCCTCTATTGCATTTTCTAAAATCTTTTTATCTTCTTCTAATTCCTTTCTTCTATCTTCAGTAAGAGTTTCACCAGTAGAAGTTTTTTCTTGTTCAGCAATATATTCATCAGGAGTTACTCCATATTTATCTTTAAACTCACCATAATATTTATCTTTTTCTTTTTGAATTAAACCATCTCTTTCTGCTATTAATTCTGATATCCTTCTGTCAAGTTTTTCTCTAAGGTCTATTTTTTCTCCTGCTGGTTTTTTTTCATCTAATTCAGCAGCACGATGTAGAATTTCCATGTAATCTTCATATATAAGACTACCTTTAGTTATCATTCTATTATTTTTGACATCAATAAAATATTCAGGGTAATAATTATGGTTTTCTATCCATTTAGCAAATTCATCTAAGTCAAGAAATATTCCTTGATCAGATAAAGTATTTAAAAGTGAATTTCTTTCTATGGCTGATATTTCTTGATTTACAATATCTTGAATTATCTCTTCTCTATTATTATAGAGTTTTTTCATAAAATCAAAATTCTTTATGACATGATCATAAAAACCATTAGGACTAGCTATTAAAGTTGTATACTGATTTAAAATTGAGTTTTCATTTCTTAACAACATTGTATCTAATAAAGCATCATATAGGTCATCTATACCTCCCTCTGCTTCAATACCTTGTTCAACTTTAAGTCTATCCTCATTAGTATCAGCTAACCCTATTAATAATTCATTAAAAGACTCTTTAAAAGTCTTATCAGTTTTAGTTAGTCCTTTTTGAAATTCATCTACAATAGTTCTATAAATTTCTAAACGAATTTTTTCATCTTCAACGTCAGTTGAATCTGCATTTTCAATCTCTGCAATCTTAGCATTTAATAATTCTTTATTTGTAAATAGTTTATAAACTTCTTCTAAATTATCATTATACTTAGTATATAATTCTAATAATTCTCTTTTTTTAGAAAGCTCTGCAATAGCCTCTTGAGTTGTTACACTCTCTAAAGATTCTATGTCAGTTTTTAACATTTCAATCTCTCTAACTAAACCTTGAGGATCAACTAATACACTAATGTTATTCATTGGTGTAGTCCCTAAAGCAGTTATTTTACTAAACTTTTCAAAAAGAGAATTAACTCTTTCTAAGTTATTATCATATGACTCATGTAAAAAAGTATAAGTATTAAGAGCTAGATTAAATGATTTATTATATACTTGAGCCATTCTATATGCTTCGGTATCTTTTTCATAATTATTAAGATCAAGCCTAAACTCTTTCATTTTATCTTTAGCTTTATTATATCTAAAGGCAACTTTTTCTGCATGTTGCATTGACTTACCAAATCTTTCTAAAGCTTTTTGACCTTGACCAGGTTCTAAGTTCCATGCTTCTTCTATATCAGAAGCCGAAGCTTGTTCAAACTTTTGATAATGTTTTAAAAACATATCAAATGTCCCTCTTTCTAATGAAGAATAAAGGGCAGATTGAAAAGCTGCAAATTCTGTATCTCTTATATCTTTAGTAGTGTGTTCTTCTGGGTTATCAACTACTTTAGAAACTAAACCTTGTTGAGCATAGTTATTAATTCTTGGATCAAAAAAGTAATTTGCATTTTTATATAAAGTATTTAACTCAGTAACTATGTCATCAGCCATCTGAGTTCTATCTTCCATATATTTTCGAAATTTAGAATCTTTTTTAAAGTAATCATTGTAACCTATAGTAGCATAAGTTTTGATTTTTCCAGGAGCTTGAAGAATAGTACCCATTAAGAATCCAGATAAAAATACTTCTAAACCCTGAGCACTCCATTGTTTTGCAATTGCATCTCCTACAATTCCCGAAGAATATCTAAAATTTCTAGCATCAGGATTGTAAAAACCTTCTAAGACAATATTCTGAGTTGATTCTTGTAAAACATCTTGAGCTACCTCTTGAAAACCTTCCATTACATTAGCTTTAAAATAATTTAAACCCACTTTACCATATGTAGAAGGCTTACCTAAAGATTTTAAAGCATTAACTAAATTTATTTTTTGTTTTACAAATTGCCCTTCTAAAGCTTTTGAACCACCTTCAAATAAGATTTGATATTCTTTACCTACAGTAGTAAATGTTTTACCAAATGCAAACTTTGGCATTCCTTTTAAAAAGCTTGCTTTAGTTATAGAAGGAAATACTAACTTATTAGTATAATATATTAAAGCTGTATTATTATGTGTATTCCACCAAGAACCTTTTGAAGCTAGTTTCATTAAATCTTCTTGTTCTTTTAACGAAGGAGCTCTACCCTTATGTTCCTCTACAAATTTGTTATATAATTTATCATAAAGTTCATACTTAGTAAAACCACCTTCTAATTTACCTTCTGACAATGCTAAGTTCATTGCCATTACATCATGCCAGAAAGCACCAGCTGTGGTTGTACTTCTTGCAAGATTAGAAAGATTATTTGTATTTTGTAAAGCTGTAGTAGTATTTTGTAAAGGGTTCCAAAAATTACCAAAGTTTGTACCAGCTCTTGCCCAATATTCTTTTGCTTTAGCAAGATTACTATAACTTTGTACATCATCTAACAATTTAGCAGTTCCTTTAGCTAGATTAGCAAATCCTTTTGGTAAGTTTAATAATTTTCTTCCAGCTGTAGTTGCACCTCCCGCAGCACCTTCACCAAATAAACTTCCAATAAGAGCCCCTTCCATAGCACCTTCAGTTAGAATACCCAAAGAATAAGATGCAGAGTTTAAAAGATTTACAGTAAATGCTCCTATACCACCTTTAGTTGATTGTCCTATAGCATTATAATATTGATAGTCTCTTGCTCCTTGTGGATCAGCATAAAATAATCCATCACCATCCATTACACTTTTGTAAGACTTAATAGGATCCAGTAAACCTTTAGTAAACATTGGCCATGCAGAATGTGTTGCCCACCTTTTTAAATCATCCCCAAAGGTTGTATTTTGATTATACCAAGTTTCATTATCTATTAATGGACTAAACCCAACTTTATTATATGTCTCTTGACCATAAGCTTTATATCTATCTCTAAATGTACCAGTAGGTGATGCATCATAAGCATAGGGTTCAGCATAGTTACTATAATCTGTAAGACTATTTATATTTTGCTGTTGTTTAGCAATCATAGAAGCAAAAGGTGACATTGCACCTTGTTGACTTAATTGATTTATAGCAGATGGAGGTACATTAGGAGATATACCTGCAGTACCATCTTTAATAAAATTAGTAGGATTGCTAAAATTATCTTGCCATTTTAAAGTAGGATCAAGTGGTTGTTCAATTTTAGCAGGATCTAAAAAATCACTTTGACCTGTTAATTGATCAAATTGATTTTGACTACTTAAATTTTGAGCACCGTCTATTGTTTCTTCTGCCATTTTAAATAATTAATTAATTAGACCAAAAAGATTTTTTAGGTGTAGTACCAAAAGCTTTTTCAGCTTTTATTTTAGCTTCTTCATTACCACTATTTACAATATTTCTAAATGTTTGGAAATTTGCTTCGGTAGCCATTTGTATTGTTTTCCACATTTCTAGCTCTCTAGAATCTATTTCTTTACCAGATTTTTTATCTAAATCAAAATTTATATTATGTTCTATAATACTACCATCAGGTCTTAACTCTTTATATACACCAGTACCCATATAATCTCCACTTCCCGGGGTCTTTGTTATTTTATAAAAACCATTATTACCAGGATCTTGATATTCTATAGGTCCATTTCTAAGTACTACTTCAGCAGAAGTAGGGAATTGTTTTGAATATAGTGGGTTAGGTGACCAAGTATCATTAGGTGCAATAAATGTTAAACCGTTTTGAGATATGTTATCTACGTAAGTTTTAACTCCTATTGCATCATAGTCTTCTCCTAAACCTTCTATAGTTGATTTAATTAATGATTTTGGTATGTATAATGTCATAGATCCAAGATCATTATTTTCCATTGCTATAGAACTTGCACCTATACTAAATGGGTCTAGATCTTCATTTTTCAAAAGCATTTTACTTTGTAATGCTCTAACAAGAGCTAGTGCTTGTGAATTACTCACTCCTCCATCTGCTTCGGGATCTACAGGTTTTACATTACCTTCTGTTGTAATTCTATATTTAGTTAAATCTTGATTCCAGTTAGTACCTAACACAATATCAAACATAGATCTTGCTGCAACATTACCTGGATCAACATATACACTAGGTGAAACCTGCATTACTGTAGTATTTGTAGCTACACCAAATTTGTCTGAACTTGACGCATCTTTTTTACTTAATATTTTATCTGCAAAAAATGTTTTTAATTGACCTTCTGAATTAGGCTTTGATAATTTCTTTTCATAAGCTAAATCATATACATCTCTTACCCACGATGCTCTTTTTAATTTATCAGTTCGATCACCTGAACCAATATTTGTCCAAGGAAATACATAATTATACCATTCCATTTCTCTTTCTGCATTAACATTCATAGCAATGTCAAATCCAAGAATACCTTTAATTTCTTCATCTACTTCATTAGCCATTGCATCAAATAGTGTTTGATCACCTTTTGCATCAAGAGTATATCTTCTCATTAAAACATCTACAGCAGCATCAATTCTTTTCTGATCATATTTAATATTAGGATTAGATTCTGCTGCCATTTTTGTAATATCTTGTATGTCAGTAGTAACCTGCTCTTGAATTAAATTATAATTGTCATTTTCTATTGCAACCATAGCTGCATTCATACGATCAAATTGTTGAAGTTTTATCATTGATTTGTCATTCATATACATTTGAGCTACTGCATCAGCACTATGACTTGTAACCCAACTTTTTAAAGATTTATTAATATTAAAAATACGACCACTACCAGCTATGTTTTGTGTAAACTTTTTAGGATTACTTGTATAAGATTCAAAAATTTGATCCCAAGCTCCTTTAATATCCGCATAAGTACCTTTAGTTCCTTTACTATCTAATATTGCTCTAGCAGTAGGTTCATTATTATCAAATTGCTCTACTAATTTTGCTAATTGTGCTTTAGTAAATGATTTTTTCTTATCTACTCCTGTCTGAATTGTTTTCATTATATGATCAACACCTTCAGAACCATATGTACTTATAAGTCTGTCTTTACTTTCTTTTTGTAATGCCTGAAATGAATAGTTTTTTGCATCTTCACCTTCACCACCCGTAGTTTGACCAGCATCACCTGGTTCTTCTGTAGCTAGATTAAACCCGTTCATTTGAGGATGTCTTTGTAAAGTACCATCATTAGTATAATGCCAATATCCTTTACTTACTCTATCATCAATAACTGCTTGAAATGCTTTATTATTTTTAATCTGTTCAATTTCTTGTAATTTATATTTATGTTTTAAACCGGCCAAACCAACTTGATCAACTTTATATGTAACAGAAGATGTTCCATCTGCATAATTAGATGCAGCTTTTAATATATCTTGTTCGGCAAATACACTAGCATAACCAGCATCAACTTTCATTCTAGCTAATTCTAAATCAGCCATATCTCCTTCATCTTGATATCCTTGTACCGTACTTGTAGATTGATCATCATTAAGTTGATCATTTACAGATTGAGTATTATTTGCAATTGATGATTCTACTGCAAATAATTCATCTAAACTTTTACCATAATTACTTTGTTGAGGATTTAGATCACCATTTCTAACATCTTTTTCTAAATTACCTTGTAAGTCTTGAGTAGTTTCAAGATCATCTTGAGCTGTGTTATTTTTTTGAGCACTGTATTCTTTTAACCAATCCATTTTTCCATTAATGTATTTTTTTTCAGCTTCTTGAACATTACCAAATTGCTCTGCATTTTGATATGCATAACTCATTCTTTCAACAAATGCTTTTTCTCTGTACATATCTTGTATGTCAGGTCTATTAGAATACTCTGCTAGAAACATTTGTTGTAAAGTAGGTAGAATTACATCTCCATTTTTCTTTCTTACAATATACATTCCAGATGGATGTGGAATATCAACCGTTTTACTAATATTATATTTCTTTGCAAAATCCATATACTCTGTTATAGCATTTACAAAAGGTGTGTATTCAGCATTTTTTATACTTAGAGTTCCTTCAAGAGAGGAATCTTTAAACATTTGTCTTCTAAGTTCTAATCCTTGAATACCTGTTTTCCAATGTGTTTTTCTTTGAGCTACATCCTGTGATGTAGCTAAAGCTTTTGACTTACCGTATGTACTAATCCAATTTTTAGTATATGCCATATCTTTCATTAAGTACTTATCCTCATAAAAAGGTCTAAATACTGCCATGGCTTGATTTACATTTTGCTCTAAAGATAAATCTAAACCGGATACTCTTTTAAGGTTAAAATCAATTTGTTTAAGTAACTCATCTTTCTTTTTAATATTATCATCATGAGTTAATTCTGCTCCATATAATTGACCATAAAGATTGTTTAATTGTTTCCAATTAGTATCATATTGTGTTTGCTTTGTTTGTAAAGCACTAGCATAAAAATTATAATCAGGCTGAAATGGTTGATAGTCTGGTATAAAATCTGTTACTCCTTGTAAATACGTTGCCATTTTGTAAAAATATTAAAATTTTATAAGTTTATTAAACTTGTTAAGTTTACATATCATCATTAAACCATGGATTAAAATATACATAACCTGCCTCAACTTGACCACCTTTTTTAAATCCTGGATACATGTTTGGAGGCATTTGTGGTTGAGAATTAACACCCTTCTGTGAAGCCCTCATTCTTTGAGCACATGCAGAAGGATTACTATCACCATTATTCTTACACCATTCAAATGCTTCTTGGAAAGTCATAGCTGATGAGGTAGGACTAGGTGTTTTAGGATTAGGTGTATGATGCATCTGCCCTCCTACTGAAGGATCTACAGCATAGTCAGGATACATCTGATTCATTGCATCTGTTTTCCATCTATTAGTAATAGCATTAGTATATTGATTTCTTAAGTTATTTCTTAATGCTAATTTAGAATTATCAAACTGTTGATTAGCAACTGTATTCTGATCATACACTCTTTGACTAGTTGCTTGTCTTAACATACTTTCTTGATTTCTAACATCTGTAGCTTTAAGTTCAAATTGATTTGCTATGTTCACATTAGAGTTATTATACTTAGCTAATACATCTGCAGCATTTTTAGCTGCTTGTCCCTGAATACCTGAAGATCTTGAAGATAAAGCTTGAGGTCCAGCAAACTGTGCCATACCTTGTGTTTGTATGTTTGCTTGTTCTGCATTAGCTGCTAATTCTCTAGTAGGATCTAAGAATGTAGGTCTTGGTTCTTCTAAATCTACACCCGGTGCCCATGGCATATGTTTTTTAATACCCATTAAATCTCCAAATGCACCAGTAGTTTTAATAGTATCTTGTAACCACCATGGTGCTGAACCTCCTGGTACTGGGATATCAACTGGCTCTTCACAAGGGGGGCAATCTCCAGTTTGTGGATCAGGTGTCATGTTTATCTCACGTCCATCAGGATATACACATGGACATTTTTTTGTTGCCTCTGGAGGATCACAAGTACACTCTTTAGTAACAGGATCTACATGAGGTGAGTAATTAGGAGCTTGAGGATCATCACATTGACACTCATCATAATTAAAATCTGCAAACTTAAGGTCGTGATGTGCTTGAATTTCTCCTTGAGTTGTGTTCGTATACCAACCATCAATAGGTGATATATTTGTTTCACCCATCCCACTCTCATCATCATAACCAATCTGCTTACCATATGGATCAAATCCAGCAAAACTTGTTACACCTAATAAAGAAGCTCTTTCTTCTTTCGTATAATTTCCAGGATTAGCCTTAAGATCCTTCATTAAGTTATTTGCAGCTATAAATCCAGCTTGTTGTATATAAGCCTCTTCTTGATTAGCAGTAGAACTATGATCCATATCTAGACCTACTGCATGTGAAACCTTAGTAAGTGTTTTATAATCAGCTGTATTTACTTTATTATACATTGCTACTGCTTCAGCTCTAGTTAAGTCTGGATCTGCTTCCATAACAACATCTATAAAGCCTTTAGCATCACCATTACCAGAACCCTCTTTGATTCTTAAACTACCATTACCATCCTTATACATCCAAGAGCCATAAGGATATGGTTTTCCATTTGAACGAGCAGGTAAACCATCAAAAATCTTACTACCTAAAGTAGTTGTTTTAAGATTTCTTTCTTGCATTTTTAGATAACTATCTATAAGTTCTTGGTCAGAATAGTCATCAAAATTTTTATGAAATTTGGCATCATACATTGTATTATAACCCGAACCCGACCCCTTTCTTTTATAATTTTCCTTTTCTGCCATTGCTATTCTCATTTGATCAGCAATCCTCTTTCGAGCCAAAGGTTTATTATAAGTTTCTTTTATAGCATGAAATGTAGCAGCTGCAACTTGGTTATTATTCCAACCACCTGCTAAGTCACTACCGGTATATGTACTATGACCAGTAGCTGATACATTTTGCAAATATCTTTTACCATCTTTTCTTTGTACATAAACTTTACCACCTGGACCTACGTCAGCATATGCATTTCTTAATGCTTCTTGAAAACCTGCAGGGTCTCCATCATAATCAGCTTCTTTTACTGTAACTTCTCCACCCAAATCCATTACTTGCATACCATCTTGTGCCATTGGTTGTTGCTGAGGTTGTTGCTGTTGTGCAGCAGACATAGATTGTTGTATCAATGCCACTACCTCATCTTGTGGGGCACCTAATTGAGTAAATATTTTTGCTATAGTTTCAGGTGGAATTTGATCATGCAACAATGCTTCTACAACTTGTTGAGGTGCAGCACCTCCCTCTAATGCAGATTCTACTTGTTGTGCTATTTTCATCATTTCTTGTTGTGCACTTTGTTGCTGTTGCATTTCCTGTCTATACACATCAGAATAACCTCCACCATCTTGCATCATGCCAGGTTGTGGTGCAGGTTGTATTTGTTGAGGTGGTTGTTGCTGAGGTTGGGCTACAGGTCTTCCTTGATTCATACCCATAGCTTCATTAAGCATACTCTCATTACCCCCTTCTTCTTGTTGTGATGACTGTTCTTCTTTTTTTTCAAGATGTCCTTTTAATACAGCCAAATCTTTATTAGGTAGTATCTGTTCTTCTGAGATACCTTTAGCTTCCATACAAGGTCTTGCTACTGCAGGTATACCTTGAGGGAATCCTTTCATAGACTCTTGTTTTAAAGCAAGACATCCAAGCTTAACTATATAGTTTTTAATCATTAACTCAGCTGTCTTCCTCTCTATATGATTAGTATCAGGATCTTCTAATAATACTCTATATTTATTTATATCATATTGTTTAGCTAATTCAGCTGGAGTATATGACTTTTTACCACAAGGTTTACCAAACATTGTTAAGACTTCACAATCTTTGATTCTCATACCTCTTGTATCACTAAATATAAAAGTATCCTCTGGAAGATTTAAAGGTACTCCTCCTTTATGGTGTCTAGGACCTTTAATGATTTGTGATTCAGGGAAAAAGTCACCATTAATATCACCATATACAACTTCTCCACCTTCTGCTTCTATATTAGATTCTTCTCTAGGGTCAGCAGTTATATACCTATTATCTTTAAGTCTAGGTACACTTATGCTTTTATTATAATCTGATCCCCCCATTGGAGCAATATCATTAGCTAAGGCACCATTTACTTGGTAACCTGTTTTAGCTTTAGCTTTAGCTTGTTTTTTAATTCTAACTTTTATCATTGGTTCTTAATATAAGTATTCAACTTGTCCTCCTGCTGCCAAGTAGGCATCTAACTCTGGCTGAGTCATATAAGTTTGCTCACCTTCATCATAATATGGTACATTAGCAAATCCCCCCTCTTGTAAATATCCTCCATACCTACTAGTAACATCAGATGCCATTCCACTTGCATTTTGTCCTTCTTGATCATATCTAAACATTCCATGACCTTGTCCTGTAGTAGCACCCCAGTTACCTGCAATTCGGTTTGTAGTATTAGCAGCATTATTTTCTGTACTAGTAGTATTTTTAAGAAATGCTCTATTTTGAGCTCCCATTTGACCTCTTCCTATCATACCAATTCCTGTTCTAAGTGCCGCATTTTTTACATTTACACCTGCTTCAGGATCTATATTCCAAAAAGATTTATTTTTCATATCTACTGAAACTAAACCTGGATCATAACATTCACTATTAGGATTCTTTCTGTCTTCTTCAGTAGCATTAGTACAAGGGTCTTGTGGAACTACATTTTGACCTTGTTGATCTAAAGTCACCCCAGTATTTTTTGTCTCAGCATATGAACCTGTAGCTGTTGGTGTAATAAATGAAAAAGGATTAGAATTTGATTTAAACATCCCCTTATTAGGATCATATCCTCCAGAGTATTGATTTTCAAACTGAGTTTGTGGAGAAAATTGATTGTAAGCAGATGTCTTATCACCAACACCAACACCAAAACCTGTATTAGCATCAAATGCCTCACCAAACCTAGCTTCAGGTAATTCACCACCAAATTCTTTAAAAGGATTAATTTTATTTAATATTTTTTGACCAGCTCCTCTAACTTTATTTTTAAAACCTTCAATTCTAGGACGTTCTCTAGTATTTTCAATTTCATAATTAGGACTTAATCTATGTCCCATATTATAATCTTTTTGATCAAATCTATAATCTTGAAGTTCCATTCTTTGTTGCCTTCTACTAGCTTGATCCCAATGTTTTCTATCCCAAGTAGGATCACTATTTAAAAAATTTTGCACATCTTCTTCTCTTCTTGATACTCTAGATTGTTTATTAGATTTATCACCACTTCTGTTATTTGACTGATTTTGTGAATTAGTCACACCTGTATTATAGGGGTCGTAATTTAATGTATACTTTTTAGGCTTACCCCTCCAATTTGTTTTTGTAACATCTACTGAAACAGGTTTTCCTAATGAATTTAAGTAAGGATCCCCCGAATTTTTCATATAAGGTGTGGTTAGTTGTTTTGTCCAATTTCCTCCTCTCCCTATAAGTTTATTCCATGGCGTAAGGTTTCTAAATAATCCACCTGAAGAAGCAGGACCTCTTCTATAATTAGGTCGAAACTGCATCATAGGTACACATCTCCCACTTGAACTACTAAACATATATCCTGGAGGACATCCTTGAGAGCCGTTATTCTGATTATTTTGATTATTCTGATTACCTTGAGATGAACTTGCACTACCTCTACCACCTATGTTATCTTGAAGTGCTCCCGAATAAAAGTCTCTATAAGAATCATAAGCTGTATTTGAAATATCTGCACTAGGATCAGAAGCTAATTCTTCAGCTTGCCAATCAGCATAACTTAACATAGATGGCATCCCTACATTCTCACCTTTCTCATTCATTACAGTTATACCATTATTTGCTATTGGCATATCATAAGGTTCATAATACTCATTTTCATTTCCCCCATATATAAATCTAGAAAGAGGGTTTTCTGATTCCATATTTACAAAACCTCCTTGTTGCATTTTCATAGCATTAAAGAAATTTTTATATTCATCCATATCATTTGAATTGGTATTATTATTATTTTTTAAAGTGTGAATAAGACTTTTAGCATTATTAATTGCTTCAACCTCCTCAGCTTGTGATTGTGAAGTAGTCCGTGCTCCTGATGGAACTCTTGAGGTCCAAGAACTTATTTCTTCTTGTGGCATTCTATAACCTTGATTATAGTTTCCAACACCATACATCCCTAACATAAATGGATTCATATTACCCATTGCATAATCATTAAACATAGACATATAACCAGGATTACTTAATACTGAAGTAAAAGGACTTCCTCCAATAGCACTTGCATAATTAGCTCTTCTTATATTAGTACCATTTCTTGGCATCATTTTTCTAAGCTGTCTAAATAATTGTCTATATTCCCTTGGAGTTTTCATATTATTCATATAACCTTTATACCAAGAAGGTGTATTTTGCATATTCATTCCCCATTGAGCTTTTATAGATACGTCATCATTATTATTTTGACTGTCTTGAGAAAGATTTTCTTGTTTACCATTCTGCATCAAAGTCTGCATAATTTCAGGACTATTTTTAGCTAAATCATATATCTCATTTGTCATAGCTTTATTAGAACCGGTTTTTAAATTATCAATAAATCCAGTTTTTATTTTTTGAACATCCTTAGTTGCAGTATCCATTCTATTACCATTACCAATAGAAGTATCATTTTCACCACCATCTTCATAAAAAGCTAAAAGGTTTTTAGTAAATTTCTTTTTACTAATTTTACCACCTTCTTTATAATTTTCAGGAATAGTATCCCAATCAGGCATTTCATAATTATTTTGATTTCTATAATAATTTTGTTCATTAAGAAATGGCAGATCATTATTTTTTAAACTATCTGGCAATGACATATTATATTCTTCTATTAACGGATATTTATTAGTATTACGAGGTAATAATTGTCTTATATCACCTAGTGGTGCTTCACCTTCGTCCATAAATGCATCATAAATTTCATTACCAAGATAAGTACCTCCAGCTAAAATAGCAGCTAAATTAAAACCTTTTCTACGGAAGTAGTTTGTATTATTTAAAATATCTTCAGCAGTATTAACATCTTGTAACGGAGTTCCTAGACCAGGTTTTGATTTGTTTTGGTAAATAGATGCTGGTTCACTAATATCTATAATATTTTTACTTCGAGTTCTAATTGGATTATAACCAAATGCAGAAGATATTAAACCAAATGGAAATGTACCATACTGGTATCCAAGTTGTTCTAACCCTCTACCTATTGACTTTCCTGTACTTAAGTCACTCCAAGCATTTGGAGGAAGAGAAGTTATTTCTTCACGAGAAAATAAACTTTTTAATGGTCCCGAAGTTTGTATACCAGGACCAGTACGTAACCCCATTAAACCACTTGAACCTAATGTGTTATTAGCTTGATTAGCAAATCCACGAGTAATTCCTCTATATAATGATGGTATTAAAGGTCTAGTAACTTTAAATAAATTATTAACACCTGATGTTAAAGGTTCCCCTGTTCCATCAAATACGTTAAATCCAGATTCTCCACCAGGTGTGAAATAAAATCTATTTCTAAAACTTGTATTTTGAGCATTACTTGGAACATTAATTACACCATTTACATCACCAGCTTGATATGTATAAGATATATCAAAAAAGTTATTACCAGACTCATCTTGTCCAGTACTAATTTTAGACTGTGCTGGGTATATACCTGCTATAGTACCTTGACCACTAGGAATTAAATCTCCTAAATGAAATGAAGATTTTCCTTTTATACTTGCTTCTGCTAATATTTTGTTTAAGTCTTCAGTTGCAAAAGCTATCCTATCTACCTGTAATTCACCAGGTTTAGCTATACTTTTACTAAATACCCCTGAACTTGGACTTTCACCTTGTAACACTCTAGCTAATTCATAAATATTTTGAGTTATATAAGAATCTTGTTGAGGACCTTTTTTCATTCCAGTAAGCCAATTTAAACCTGGAGTTTTATGTAAACCATAACCCATAGCTGAAAATATAGGAGCCATTCTACCTATTGCAGATGTATTTTGCATTGGAGCAATTTTATTCATCCAATCATATCCTCTAAATTTATAAGGATTAGGTAATCTAGGAGGTTTTGGTGAAACAATAGGAGGTACAGAAGGCATACTCACACCACCTTTAGCTTTAGGTAGCTTTATACTTCCACCCTTTTTATTTTTTTCCAAAGCATTTTTTATTTCTTTATAACTAGATGATCCGGCAGGATCTCGTACCCCTCTACTATAACCAGGAGCTTCTTCACCATCCCCACTAAAGAAATCTTTAAGAGGTTCATTTATATATTCATCAACAGTTTCTTGAGGTGTATCAAATCCTAAAAATGATAACATCATAGCGTATGCTGTCATATAACCATATCTTTCTATTAGACTTTGAAAATATCCTCCTTGTTGTGCCCAATCAAATTGATCATTACGGAATTTATCCATATTAATTGGAATATGTTTTTCAGAAAAAGGTAATCTTCTATATATTTGTTCCAGGCCTGGATCATGCATACTTATGCCAGTTTTATGTGGCTCATATATACTAAAAGGACCACTAAAACCACTCTCAGGATCTATCTTTGCTCCATGTATATTAGAATTTGGGTTATTCGGATTAAGTACACCTGTAAAAACACCATGATCTGAGTGATCTTTCCAACCTCTCATACCTTCCTTCAACCCTGTACCATAAAGTAGTTCATGTAACTTGTTTCCTTGTATCTCTTTTTCAAGTTTTATTGGATCTAAAGAATTACCTAAATTTTTAAAAAAGGGAGCGGCACCCGGTTTTTCATATTGTGTAAAAAACTCTGAATAATTTTTTTCACTAGGTAAGGTAATTCCTCCACCATAATTTGGAAATCCTATTTTATCAAGATTTATATTTAAAGGACTTCCTGTAAATGGACCCAAATCATTAACAGGTGCACCAAGAACTGTAGCTCTCAAAGGATTAACCATAACAGGTGCTACTATTCGTGCTAGATTATCTAGATTACCCATAAGTCCCATATTAGCAAGTCTTAATATATCCTTATCAACTCCAAGCATTGAACCTGATTCTTTATTCCCTACATTTGAATTACTACCTCTACCTTTGGAACCTTTTCCTTTCTTAAAAGGATTTTTCCATTTCCCTATCCCTTTGCCCCCCTTAGCTTTTTCTAGTGGTGGTATTGAATTATTTTGTGCAGGTAACCAATTTTGATTTTGCCAATTTGTATTCATTCCATAATTACCTATATAATCTCCTATTTGACTACCCTGTGGATTAAATAATTGAACTCCAGCTTGTTGCTGAATTAATTCATCTAAAGAAAAATTAGGTTTTGTGTTTTGACCAGCTGTGTCATATTGATCTAAAATAGGATCTTGATTAGTAGAACCTCCTTCGTTATAACCACCATATTGAAAAGCTTCTTGTTGCATTTGCTGTTCATCAAAGTTATTTTCAGTAGCATAATTATCAATATGAGAATTGTCTTCTTGAGACATTATAAGATCTTGTTCTTCTTGTCCTTCAATTGATTCTTGTCCTTGATTTGGATTTACTGGTTGTTCTGGTTGTCCTGGTTGTTCTTGACTTTCTTTATCTTCATTAGGGTTAATATAACCTTCTTGTACAAGTTGTTGAAATGCTGATTGTAAAATCATATTAGCCGTTTCCCCATTAGCACCAAAATCATTTATTAAACTATAATAAACTATATCTGCAGGAGTATCATTTAACAAACTAGAATATGCTTTTCTATACATTTGTTCAAGCTTCTGTTGTTGTTGACCACTATTATTAATAGACATACCAGTTTGTGCTTTTTGTAAAAATTGTTTAGTTTTATTTTTATAACCCGGAGTTTCTCCTGGTTTAGCTTTTCTTATTCTTACTGTTTTTTTCATAAGAGAATTATATATATTAATATACTAAATTTTAATTTAATCTTTAAACTTATATAGTTTAAACATCTTCTATAATCCAGCCATTTTCAGCATAATTACTTATTTGACTTTCATTTAAATCCATGACAATACCTCCATCTTGATGTATTATTTGAGCTTTTCCTTCTAAAAAAGTTTTTGGTATTTCCACTTCATACCAAGTATTTCCATTTCTATCTGTTTTTAGTTTTATCTGATCTTTTGTAATATTAAATGACTTTAATAATAATTTACTAATTGCTTTTTCTGAATATTTTTTTATTATTGTTTTATGACTTTTTTGGTAGTCCATAGCTTCATTAATTCCTAACCCTGTATTTCCTTCACTATTATTAGCTAAATTTTCTCCCCAATCCTGATTTGCCCAATCAATTGTGTTATCTCCAGAAGCTTGTTGTGCTTTTTCATAACCTTGAATTTTAATTGTAGTCTCTGCTGTAGGTAACCTTACTTTAGTGTATCCGTTATTTGCAGCTAGCTCAAAAGATTTTTGTAGTGCCATTGATTCCCAATTCTTTGCAAGAATTTGTTTTTGTTCTTTATTTCTACCTTTAGCTTTTACTATATCAGCTTCTAAACGTTGAACATCCCATTCTTTTCCTTGAATTGTCTGCTCTTTCCAATCTTGCCAAGTAGTCGTTTTTGGATCTGTAGTACTATGAAGTTTAAAGTCATTTTGCCACTCTTCAGCAGTTAAATTCCTTACCGCTTCTAATTGTTTCGTAGCACCTTTAAGATATTTTTCTGAGTTCTTCCAAATATGATACTTACTCTGAAATGGATCACCTTGCCATTCCATTAAATTTGTAGTATCAGGAGTATCTGGATCAACATACGAACGAGTATGAAATAATGTTTCCTCGGGATTTCTATGTTCCTTAGAACCTAATCCCAATCCAGTAAATACAGTTTGTTTAAGATTTTCTGGTCCGTAACCTTCTTTATAAGTTGCCCCCGTTAATCCCATCATCTCATTATACTCCTTGTAGGTATTACCAAGGTTTTCAAAACCAAGATTTGGTAATTTTCTTTTAAAAAGACCATCTTCATAACCTCTAAGATTGTACCAAGAGCTTAAATCTACCAATGAATTATTTGTAATTTCTTGTAGTTCTGAAAAAGGAATTGATTCTGGCATAGAATTATATTTAGAAATTATACTTTTTTCTAAAAGCGGCCATTTCATAGTTGGTCCAAGTGCTTCTTTATAAATTGAACCTTTTAGTTGATCTACAGATACATTTTTCTGATCTGCAAACTTTCCTAAATTAGATGTCGAATGAAATTGATTTGGAAAATGAGGTTTTTCAAGATTTGCAACAACAGCTTCTGCTATTTCCGGACTTACTTCTGAACCTATAAAGTCTAAAATATTTATATTCTCACCTAATCCAGGTATTACTTTTCTTATTGAATTCGTTAATCCAGCAACATTATTCATATCCAAAGAGGAAGTAGGTTTTATCCAACGAGGTGTTTTTTGATTTAATGATGGCCATCCAGATGAAGTCCTAACACCCGACATTCCTATTCCTCTTCTAGCTTTTGGTAATACTTTACCACCTTTTTTATATGTCTCTTTCTTAGTATTTGTTAACTCCCATAGATTTTTTTTAGTTTGAAATTGGGGTTTCCCAAATTCAAATTTACCGAATTTTGTATTAATACCATATGGGTATTCAATTAGACCAGGTGTACCTGCTTCATTAAAAAATATACTGTTACTAGTATTTTTCGGGGCAGAACCAGTTTGATTCATGAAGTTCATAAGGTCCCATTTCTCTTTGGCTTGCCAGTCTTTTAAAGAAGGATCTCTAGAATTAACGAGATCAGGATGAAACTTCTTTGATAAATTTCTAAAATCTTTTTTTGTGTAATATGGTGCTATTTTTTGGTGAAATATATTTGGATCAAGTTCATTATTAAATATGCCATTTTTAAGCAGAGGTTCTCTACCAAATTTTCTACCAGTATTAGTTGTAAATCTTCCAGGAGCCATATTGTTGAAGTTGAAATTTTTTAAACCTTGAATTCCTCTTAAAGCTTGTCCTCCTACAAGTGGTATTGCAAAATGTCCAGCAAATAAATTAGATGCTCCTGATTTAAAATCATAATTAGAAATATCTTTTAAACCTTGGTGTATATATCCATCTTGTTTAAGTGATTCCGCAGCATATGGAATCATACCATACTTCATATAATTTCCTAGCCAATTAGCCCCATATCTAGTTGGTGCAGTACCTGACATTGCCCATGTCCCAAAATCTCCAAGACCTTGCCATAAATTTTGATATTTATTCCAAGCTTGTGAAAGACCGCTTGTTTTAGACGTATTAGTAATTGGAGCAGCTTTACCTAGAAGCTTGTTTAGTCCACTTGGACCTTTTGCTAAAGATAATGCTTTCTTAATTTTATTCATTTTATTTAAGGTACTACCTGCTTTAAGCACTTTACTTCCTCCACCACTAACAAGAGTAGCCATATCAGATGCAAAATCCCAACCCAAATCTATACCTCTATCCACAGTAGGAGTTCTGTATAATTCATCTCCTATATGAAAAGGATTTATACCTGATAGTAAAAATGGTGCTAAAGTTATTGGGTTTAAATGATCTGTCCATTTAGCTGTATTCATATCTGCAAAATCAATTGTACCATCTTGACGTTCATATGCATGAGTTCTTTCAAATTCTTTTTTTTCATTATAACTCATACCATCTGTCCCCCACATCTCTTTATGAGGATGTAAACCATACATTATTGCATCAGCAGGATTACTAAGAACATCCCATATTTTACTACCAAGACTAGCTTCTTGGAAAGCGTGATTTGATGATTTTAGTGTGTTGTTGTGTAAATCCCATAAATGATCCTGATATGCACCAGGAGTATACAAGGCATCCATTTGATCATTATAACTAAAGTCACCATCAAACATACTCGTTGTTGCATTTTCTCTTTCTAAATCAAAAAGATGAGTTCCATCTTTTAATCTAAATTCAAATTTAGGATCTTCTCCTTTTTCTATGTTTTCTGCATCTTTAACAAGTTGACCTAACATATAAGCTTTATCACCTTCAGTAATATTTTTATTGTTATATGCTCTTTCTATAATTTCTCTTATCTTTTTCCCACCTCCAGCATGATCAGTCATGTATGCTTGTAAAGCTTCTCCCATTCCTGTAGCCTCATTTAAAGCATTCATTACTGCTACTTCATTTGAATGTTTTCTAGCAGCACTGCGTTTTTGGTCTTCTATTCTTTGTTGAGTTGTTAATATATGATTATCCAAGCCAGAAAATGCATCATAACCCTGATGTTGGTTAAACTTTTCATCTGATATAGCTGCTGTTTCTGCATTAATTTGCCCAAACCCTTTAGGAAACATATCCCTATCAGGTGTATAAGTAGTAGACTGTGCTTCTTTAACTATATTAGCTCTAAGGTTTTTTTCTTCTTGATCTTTACCTTGACCTATCCACCAATTAGAATACTTTCCCTCCACATCATTAGCAATTTTCCAAACACTTAGATCTTGATCTTTAACTTTCGACCATCCAGAAACATTACTAAAATCAAATTGCTTTTCTAAATCATATTTAATTTTTTTAGCTTGCTCTTCATCATAACCCTTTAACACACTACCTACTAAATCGTCATATCCCTCCTGAACCACTCTTGAAAGATCAGGTTCAAACTTAGTTTGCATATTTTTTTGAACCCCTAACCCTGGTCTTAAATCTTTAATAACGTCTTCTATAGATTTACCTTGTTCTAAAGCTCGTTCATATATTTTTGAACGCATTGTAGTATTATATGTGTTAGCACTTTTATCAATAAGAGTACCAAGTTGCTCTCTTACTTGTTTTGGATCTAAACCCCAATAGTTTTTAAATTGATCTTCATTAAAACCGTTATGCCAAATTTTAGAATGCATTGCTTCTAATGGGTACACATTATATTTATTATCCACTTTTTCTACATAATGAGTTTTTTTTACTTGATCTAATATAGTCTCAGTAAGTTGGTTACCGTTTTCATCTGTTATTATGTTACCGTTTTTATCTACTGCAGGAACTACCCTGTTCATAGTTTCTTTACTATATGTATCTAAAGGATGTATACGTTGAGATTTACTAGATCTCTTAAATGTATTAAGCCAAATGTCTATCATTTGTTGCTGAGTTTTGTCACTAAGGTCTGACATTTTATTGTTCCATTGCATCGCATCAAAAGACCTCTGTTGGTAATCATCTTCTTGTTGTTCCAAGAAATGTTGATCCATCAACTCTTGTACATTCTCTCTGGGAATACATTCTCCTTTGTAGTATTCATAACCTTCAGGACAATTTGTTACATATTCTCCTGTTTGAGGATTTCTCATTGCATTCATAAAATCTTTAGGATCATCAAATGCATCTGAGGTATAAGGCATATCATAAAGACTATTAAAATATTCTGGAGTATATGCTTCATTAGCATTCAAGGGTCGTTCTGGAAAAATAGTTGGTCCAGGTACACCATCTTTAGCTTTTGGTAAAGGAATACTAGTAACTTTATATTTTTTCATAATTAAATTTTTTCAAATGTATAACCCTGTTTTTTTAATCTTTGCATAGTAGGTTCATCTACTTCATCTCCTAATTCTACTACACCTCCATTTTGAAAACCTATTAATTCATCACCATCATTAGGTAAATCTATATCAGTATGTTGTAATGGTGTCATAATATTATGAAATAATTCTTGATAATCATTAATCATTTTTTGTTGAGATGGTTCGGTTGATAAATCATATTCTCTTAACTTTTCCAATATGTCCCTTTCTTTGTTTATTGATGTATAGTCTCTTTCCCAAGCATCTCTTACATTAGTATAATCTTCAGCTATTGAATCATACATAGATGAGCCAAAATCATGTTTAGGTCTAAAACTTTTTAATTTCTCTAAGAATGATAACTTTTTAAACATATTATTAATACCTAGGTCATATTCTTTACGAATATTAAAATTGTCAAAGTGAGGATTAAGATCATCAATTTGCCTATTTACAAGTTCTGTACTTTTATCCGAAAGATCTCTAAGTCCAGAATAAGATGTATTCCTCATATGATCTAACTGAAGAGGAGGTGTATTTACAGAAAGCCATGAGTTGAATTTTTCATATAAATCCCTTTCTTCATGTGGAGGTAATGGATTTCCTTCTAGTTTTAAGTCCGCTACTTTATCAATAGTACTTTCTTTTAGTTTAGCAAATTCTTGATGCCATTTAACATATTCTAAAGTAGATTCTTTATCATATTTTTTAGGGTCTATAATTTGTAAACTTTTCTTAGCTATATTGTTTATATCTCTTATTTTCCATTCATTAACTAACTCTCGATTAGCATGACCTACATTTAATAATTCATTAAAAGCATCAACATTAGCACGAGGCTCCTGCCATTTTTTAAAATATGGATTATAAATTTTTGATATACTTCCATTCTTATTATATTTAAGTCCTGAATAAAAAGGGAGATTAAATTTAGGTGGCCATGATGTACCTGATATACCCCATTTAGCTTTAGGTAGACTACCTCCATACTTGTAAGATGAATCTGAATCTTCATCCATTGTATATCCTAAACCAAGTCCTAAAGGTGCTGCCAATCCCCAAGCTTTATTTAATTGATCTAGTAAATTAGTTCTACTATAATCTTTTGTTTTACTATGTAATTTAAGCAATGCATTTACATCATCAAGACCAGAATTGTCTAAATAATTACTTAATTCTACAGGTGTACCTCTATCACTTATCCATTTATTTATATTATCCATAGTAAGTTGAGGTTGACTTCCATACATTTTACCTAATCCTAAATCTTGTCTAATTACATCATTCAATCTTTTGAATCTTACCTTCTGTTCCATTTTATCTGTATTATACTCCCACCATTTTAGTTCTGCTTTCAAATCTTTATTTGATATAAGGTTATTTGGAAGACTAGGATCAATAAACTTATTCATAATTTTTTGACCAAATGTTAAGTTAGGCTTATCTATATTTAAAAAAGGATAATTGTTATATGCTGTTTCAAAAGGAAATTCAGTTCCTGAATAAAGAAATGGATCACTTAAGTGAATAGTTTCATGTTCTGCTGTACCTAATGTTTTTAAAGGATCAGTAAAAAACATGTTTTGATCTAAGTTTATTTTAGGTTTAGCACCAAATATTTTATTACCCAAAAAACTTCTGTTGTTCACCTGTGCACTACCTGCAACTTTTTTAGATAAAGGCTTTATATTAAAAGATTTATTTAAGTCAATTAAATTTAAAATCTCAGATTGTTTTTTAACACTATTTACTATTTCTTCTTTACTTTCTCCTGTTGTAGCCTCTCTTCTTCTTATATATTCTGGGCTTGCAATCCATTTTAATTGCTCACTTACAATATTATCTATTCTTGGTTTATAAAATGATATTGCATTATTAATATCTGAAAAATAAGAATCTTTAGGGAACTTTAAGTTTTTCAATTTTCTTCCAATTCTTGTTTTTATTGGATTTTTTGGTGGTTCCCAAACAGTTTTTATTATTTTTCCTCCATTAGCTTTTAGTAATTCACCACCCTCTTTTTTAATAAAGGGTAAATTTTCAGGGTGTAGTTTCTCATACCAACTTTCATCAAAAGGATAGGTATAATCCCTATTTTTTATTGGAAAGTCTGGATGATCTTTATCATGTATATAGGAAGACACATTGTCCCCTGCACCTCTATTCCAAGCAAATTTTACTTGAAACCAATTGCGTAATAATTCATCTTGTAATCTTTTACTTGATGGGTCATCAGTTGGCCAATAAGAGGGTGTTTCAATTTGTGGCCAAGCACGACTTGGTCGTCCATCCTTGGGAAGTCTAAATTCAGAATACTGAGGATGGTAATAATCATTTATTGTTGTTAAATTTCTTAAACCACCCGTTTGATCTAACATCTTATCTAAATTCTGATTAGATGTTAATAGACTAGACATATAAAAATCTAAAGGATTGTGATAATCAAACATTTTAAAATCTCTGTCTTCGATTCCTTTTATTACATCTTTATTAGTTATAACTAATTCACCAAAGCCTGGATTTATTAAACCATCATAACCATATTTTTCTTTGAGTCTTTTTGCAGCCTTTAGTGTTAAATTTAAATCTCCAGAAATACCTGCAGAAAAAGTAGGTAACCCAATGTCATATTTCCCAATTTCTAAAATATCTCTAAATATTTCTTTTACTTTTAAATCCTCCTTGTTTTTATCTTTATAATTTACATCTAATAATTTAACATTATCATCTAACTTTATATTTTTAATTAAACTTCTTGTATCTTTTAAAGCTTCTTCAGGTCTTAGTCTTAAAGCTAATGAGTTATGACCGGCATTACCACTATACTGGCCAGCAGGGTCTCTTAGACCTTGTAAATTATAACTTCCGAATAAGCCAAATTGATGTTTAGATTTTGCACCTATTATTTCTTTACCTGTTTCTTTTTGCCAATTTGCAAATTTTGATGACTTACCAGTTGTGGTCCATTTTTTTAATTTTTCAGCAGGGATTTTACTACGATCTAATTCTAAATTTTCAAAATTAAAATCTCCATCTGATTTAAAACCATGATAAAATTCTTTAATAGGGAATCTTATAGTACCACTATTTGATTCAGACATCTTTTCAAGATCATTCCGAAAGTTAAGGTCAAACATAGCATAGGGATCTTTAACATAATCATTAACACTGTTTCTTAACATATTACTTATCTTAGAACCATGTAATGCATGATAAGCAATATGATTAGGAAGAGCACGTATTCTATCTAAATCCAAAAGATCACTACCTACTCTAAATTTCATAGGATCTTCTGAATCTTGGTCTAGGTAGCTAATTACTCTTTTATCAAAGAGCTGAGCATGAGCGTTTTCTCCAGCCCTTATAATTGCTTTTAATTGTTCACTATTAACAACATTATTCTGATAAGCATCACTTACATCAGCATATTTTAAAATATTTTCTAACTGATTTGTTGTTAGGTTTCTAAGACTTTCTGGGTTACGTATCTCAATTCCTGTAAATCCTTTAGATCTGGGTAATTTTGACATACTTAAACCACCTTTAGCTCTAGGTAATTTTACTTCTTCTACTATATATCCACCGTCTACATACTTTTGTATTGCTTTATCATCTAATTCAATTTCTATAGACCCACCTTCTCGTTTCTTTGGCTTAGATTTTGGAAAAACTCTTTTCATTGTTTTAGGATCATAGTACATTCTTCCATATACTTCAAAAGGTTTTCCTACTATATCTTCACCTTTAAAAGGTCCTATTTCATAATTATTTTCATCATAATATGAAATATAAGGAAGCTTATTTTCTTTATCATAACCTTTAGATAACTTATAATTTTGTAAGGTAAATCCTCCACTTCCTGAATCCTTTATTGATTTTGATTCATTAGTCTCTAACTCATGAACCTTATATTCTAAAGCTTCATCCCATATATCATCATCCCAATTAAACGAATAATAATTAGCATTTTTATTTTTAGATTTAGAAGGTTTATACTCTGATGTTTTATATGTATCATATTTTTGAGGAAATCCTAAATACATCCCCCATGCATCCATAGAAGCATCTTTTACATATTTTCCATATGAACCCATTTCTCCTGTTTCAGGATCTTTCCACCTATCTAGTTTATCAAAATTTTCAAAATTAGTTTTTTGATTATCCCATGTAAAGTCAAGATGTTCACCTGCCATAAATTCTTTAACTGCATGTTTCCAATCATAACCTATAGGAGTAACTGACCTGTATAATCTTTCTCTAATTGATTTACTAGTATCTTTTTTAGCATTTGCTATATTAGCTGGCAATATAGATGATTTTTTAAATTGATCATATGCATCTTCTATTGGTCCTGCAATTAATTCAGGTATGCCTGTAATACCTTCATAGGCATGAGTAAGCCAAGATTTACTAGGATTTGTACCATAATCTATATTTTGAGCAATCCATTGGTTATAGTCAGCATCTGGATCACTTCCATCTAGGTTTAACAAAGGTCTTTCATTTACAACATGCCGTGTATTATCTTGGTCTCTACTTTGAGTCCATTCTCTATTCCATCTTTCTTGATAAGTTTCTGGGTGAGGATGACCTGGACCTACTCCTCCATTGTGCATCTCTTCTAACACATAACCACCGTCTTGTTCTTCAAGTAAATTATCATAATTATTTCTACCATATCTTTTTGCAAGACCTGTAATATAACTTTGATCTTGATTTACAGCATTAGTTCCTGTTGCATCAATGTAACCTTGTTCTTGTAATGTTTCAGGTGTAACATACTCTTTTGTAACAGGAAGATCATCCGCATCTGTTCTCATAACTATTGGGTTATCTGCAAAAGGAATATTAATGTTACGTTTACCACCTGCATTAACAGAAAGTTCATTCATAGCTTTTGCATATGCTGCAGCATTTACAAAACTTTTAGGACGGTTATCACTTGCAAATCCTCTTAATACATCAGATGTTACACCATAACCTTCAGCTTCACCTCCATACCAATGTGAATCATAACCATCAGTATTAGAACCTCTAAGTAATGAATCTAAATCCTCATTAACTGCCTTTTCAAATCCTTTCATTTGGTATTCACCATTTTCATCTGTTTCACCATGAGACTTTAAATACTCTGGAGGTAGAGTAGGATCAGAAGTTCCACCATCTTTATAGTTTTGTTTATTATAAAGTTGCGAAACCCACGGCATAACACCTTTTCTATTTATGAAAGGTTCAATATCAGATACATGAACATTATTCTTATGTGCATTTAAATAATCACTAACTAAGTCTATTTTGCTTTTTGGGACAAATAAATTTGGAATTTCATCAAAACTTATCAAATCTTTTATTACAGTTTCTGATTGTATATCACTACTTGGAACTTTAAATCTTGTATAATCTCCATATTTAGGATGTATTCCAAATAACATTGGAAATTTACTATCAATGAAAGATTTTTCATCCCCTACTAAGCTTTCATAGTTCTCTAATCTTTGATTATATAAATTATCATAATATTCTGTTGTTGGAAAATACTGGGACGCCCCAAAATATTCTAATCTATTCTTACCCCACCATTCTTGAAAATCTTCAACTGGGGTCTTTAAAAGTCCATTAGCCATTGAGTACCTTGTAGCACTATTTAGATTATCAACAAAAGCAGTAGATATACCTTGTTTATTTACACCTATTGCACCTGTACTAAGTTCTCCTGCCATAGGAGTAATTCCTAAGTGTGCTAGATTCGTTAAATTTGTTAGTCCCTCTACTGTCTGTATACCCTGTAAAGCTGATGAATTAGTACCATGATAAAATACTGGAGCATTTTCTACATTAGTATCTGGAAACTCTTTAGCAATATTTTGTATTATTCTATTAGCATCCTCTACACTAACACTTCGTCCTTTTTTTATAATACTTCCTACTCCTGGTTTAATAAAAGGAGCATTTGGACTAATTACTTGTGGAAATTTAGGTGTTTTGATTCTAAAAGGATTTTTAAAGTTAAATCTTCCTAACCCTTTTCCTCCTTTAGCTTTTTCTAAATCTTTATTTTTAAAATCATCGGGATGTTCTAAATCAGAACTTGTATTTACTGTATAATCTACTACTAATTCTTCTCCAGGTTGTATATCTTTAATAGCTACTAAAGTAATATGACTTCCAACATCTACTTCCTTTACATTAGGGTTTTCACTGTGATTGTATCCTGCAATGTGTTTAGAGGGTACAGGTCCTGTTAGCATTTGACCGTTCTTTTCCCATGTTTTTCTAATGTGAGATATACCTATAGGTTGATCTTTAGACAAAGGTTGTTTAGTAAATAAACCTGTACCATGTATTGGAGATTTTTTTTCTTCTACATCTATATAAAAAGGCATATCAATCCCATGTTCCTTTGAATTCATTGTACCACCCTCTTCAAGTTTATAGCTTTCTGATTCAAAATTAGTAGGGGAACTACTTGGTTGCTGTTTAGGTATTTTTAAACCACGAGGTTTTTTCATACCTGTATAAGGCCTTTTAATTTTATTAAGATCCTTAGTAGCTTTATTAAGTAGTTTTTTATTATACATTATCTTACGGATAACTGGTTTTTACTATTACTTAGTTTTATAATCATATTTACTTCATCACATTGTTCCCTCCTTAAATTTAAGAAATTAAGATAATGTCTAAACTTTTTTCTTTCTAATTCTGATTTACCATAATCTAAATTATTTGAATTAAGAACTCTTGTATACCCATCTGCAGATGTTATCCAAGTATTTTCTGAAGAGTAATTTCCTTGTAAAGTTGTTGTACCAGGTACTGTAGGTCCTGTTGGTGGATAATTAGATCCTTCAGGAAATTCTGCACGATCCTTGGTTATATCCCAGAATTGATTAAACCTATACTTTTGCTCTTCCTTAGAAAATAAAATATCATAAGATGATAGATTTGGATTTAGTTTAGGATACTCTAAAGATTGATTTATATTATTTTTAGGGTAAATATTTAAATTTAAATATCCGGATACTTGTTCTGAATTATATACAATTGCTTTATCAAAATTATAATCTAAAACATGATGTTGATCTACACAGTTACCCGCATTCCTTCTATAACATTCCAAAATATATTCCATCGATCTAGTAGTCATTACATTTTGACCACTTATTATTGGAAATTCTAATTCACATCCAAATTGATTATCATAAAAATTACAGAAAGTATCACATCTAAAATTATGCTTCCATATTGTATTATCTTTAGTACTTAAGAAAATATCTTTTGTAGGTAACAATAAATCGGGATGCCAATCATGAAAACTAATCCAGAACTTAAATTTTGGATCATAACTTACTGTCCATGACGCATCTTGAAAAATATAAGAATCACCTAACTTATAAATAAGATTCCTATTATTATCTAATACAAAATGATCACCAGTTCCATCATCCTTAACCGGGACATACTCTACTCTTCCTTTAAATTGGTCTTTTAAATAGTAATCTTTCTTACAAAAATAAAGTACCGAATTAGAGCTGTCATAGGTTGATTGACACCCTATACCTGCTACAGGATTATCCAGATAAGGATATTCAGGAAAATCCTGTATAAGTTTATATGGTAGATAAAGTAAAAACCACCATTTCATTCCTGCTGAAGATATTTCTTGTAAACCTTGACCATATGTAAAGACTCTACCTTGATCTTGAGATATGTAAAATATACCAGCAGGTGAAGATATAACTGACAGTCTATTTTGAGAAGAGCCATATTCATATGATGTATCTGCATTAGAAATATTCTGCGGAGTACTAGCAAATAATCCTCCATCTCCAATAGTAGCTTTAACACCTAAATAACTTTCCCGCTCATCTACTCCACTCATAATTAATGGACTAGCATTTTTAAATGTTATAAACATTCCGGTTTTACCTATTGACTTAACATTACTTAGCTGGTTTTGAAACTCTTTATAGTTATTTACTAGATATACAAACCAACTGTCTTTAATTGCTTCTATTTGTTGTGGTAATGAGTATATAATTCTATCGGGTAGATATGTATAACATAATTCTGCTATTTCAGGATCATAATACCTATTTTGAACATTTCCTATAGAATAGTATTGATTTAACAATTTAGATACACTTAATGAGTAATCATAAAGATATGCACTAAGTCTACCCATAATGTTAGGATTCATATTAAACATAGCAGGGTAATCTGTATATCTATATGGGTCATAATGCTTAGCTCCTTCTGTATCACTATTTATTCTAAAATCTAAAAGAACATCTGACTCTACAAAGAAATCCCTAATACCTGAGTTAGCTAAATAAAAATATGAATTTTTTACACCAAGAAAACCTGGGTATTTATCTACTATACCACCTTCTGTATCATTTGTGTAATTATATTTTCTAATATTATTTACATAGTAATCCATATTATAAAATGCTCTTGGAAAAGCACCTGAACCTGGAACAGCTGGAGCAGAAAAGTTAAACAGCTCAGCTAAACTAGTAACATCATAATTTATACTATTAACTTTAAACCTTGCTTGAGTTACCATACTATGCAGATAATAGTTATACTCAAAACCATCAGGTTGTTCAAAAAGCCAATCGTTAAATAACATCATGTTATTTTTTTCAGTATATCTATTTATATAGGTATCACCACCAAATATAATTGGACTTTTTGATATTGTTTTAAAATAATATTGTACACTATTTGTTGGACAATTCCAGGAAGTTTCTGGAATATTGTATTTAGATAACTGTTGTTCACAGGGGGTAACAGGGACCTGAAACTCACTACCTATTTGTCCATATTGATTTCTAGCTTTTTCTTTTAATGCACCATAATGACTTGCAATTCTTAAACTGAAAGGTAAATCTTTTTTATTTTCTTTAAATTTAGGTAAATCAGTATTAGTTAAAAATGCTGGATCATTAGAATTTTGCACAACAGTTCCTAAAGTTGCTAATGATTTATCTTGATAACCTGAAGTAATTAAATGAGGTCCTATATTAACTCCATCTGGATATATAGCATCATAATAAGGTCCTGACTTAGTTCTTATTGTTACTGTGTCAGATCGTTTTAAATTATTTATTTTATAAGATTTATAGTTACCTTGATAATCTTGATACTTTCTTACATCTTGAATATTATCTCTTATATAAAAACTATCATCTATATTAAACCTTTTTAATTCGTTATTTGATATTTTAACCATATCACCATAAAAACCATGTGCCACAGATTGAAGTCCATACTGTCTAAATGGAATCATTAGATATAATAGCTTTAACGTTACATCAGCACCTTCTGCAAAGTAAAATGACA